>Ga0116231_10001988_pt1 | contig 42648 bp, 22 predicted proteins | sample S1TSphgellanicum_2_FD_89695 | JGI IMG/M metagenome (GOLD analysis project Ga0116231, IMG submission 89695) | Host-associated microbial communities from peat moss isolated from Minnesota, USA - S1T2_Fd - Sphagnum magellanicum MG | ecosystem: Host-associated > Plants > Peat moss > Unclassified... | reverse complement strand
TGGTAATAAAATTGTAACCATTTACTTTGGGACCCTAGTTGGAAATTAATGTATTTCATATAAGAAAATTTCATTTCCATAATTCAAATTCCAAACTTTCAATTTTTTGGGCACTCTAAAAGAAGTGCCTTCATATATATGCAATTATTTGTTTTCCAATCATTCCAATCACATTGTCATTTGAATATTCAATATTCAAAGCACAATCCAATCATGCAATTCATTTTTCAATTGTAAAAATTTACATATGATTGTAATTAGTCAAATTATATAAATTGCGGCAAACTTTTAGGGAAACAACTTGTTTGCCCATATCGCCCCATAAATCTACCATAAATATCAATTTTGTACAATATTGAGGCTATTCTATAATGTACATATGTTGCATTTAATGGCACAAACCACCTCACCCTAATGCTATGATCTATTTCCTCCTCTACTACTACTTTCTCCAATATTACCATCATGTTGTCAACTAGCACGATTTTTTAACCCAATGGGTTTCCCATTCAAAATTGCATCCAACCCAGGAAGATTATCTAATTCATCAAGCATTGTGACCATGTGAGGAGATACCACAATTAATAATGCAAAGGCAACATAACATCTTCATGGTATTCCACTTGGATTTTTATGAACTCTATCTCCATCTGCATAATTCAAAATGCTACCAAAATACATGCAAGTTACATGTTATTTGAAATTCATTGGGTTGCCTTCACAAATGCTTTAACATCTTTTCAATATTGTTCCTTCATGTCAATCAAGATTTTATTATAGTGTTCAATGTCTTCCATGGAATTTAACTGTTCTTTTTTCACCTTAATGGCCTTTGTGAATGCTTCTTTTTAGTGCCTTTCGTTGATTGGCAACTTGTTGTTTTAACCCAAGACATTTTTTTGGCATGCACCTAATTCCTCACATAATGCATCACATTCCAATGTTGCCTCCTTAAGTTGGATTTGCATTAAGCCCATTTCCTTTTGTAGTGCCTCAAAAGCATGTTATGCAATCTTTAGCCATTTTGTGAATGTCAATATATGCTAGCACCCAATGCCAATCCCCCCAACCTTCTATTTTGTCAAATGGCATATATGATGCCATTTGAACCATAACGTCCAACTGTTTTCCATCTATGGGGATGCTATCCATGTTCAACAATGATTGAGGGGGACTTTGTTCCCAAGGGTGTTGAACAATTTGGTCGATGATCCCAAAAGAAAGATTTTAGGTACGATAACTACCTAGTGTTGTTGATTCAAGAACAATTGGTATCGGTGGTATTAGTTGAAAAAAGGAAGGAGTGATAGGGGGAAGCCTAAGAAGAATTGAGGTTGTATTTAATGAATTAGGGGAACTATTGTAAGATTTAAAGGTTTTTTTGGAGGAACCAACATATTTGTCGTTGCAAATCTACTATGTTGGTGCAAAGGCACATTGCCCCTTCATGAAACTAGAACGGTCCTCCAATTGACTTGAACCCTAAATACCACCTTCACATACACCATTCGTGCCACAATAAAATGCTCCTAGTTTTTGGAAAAAATTGGGTTCCTCGTCATGCCCATGTGTACCTCCAACATGTGTGCCTTCATATATTCATCTAGGCAACCCATATATTGGGCGAAATTATTTTTTCAGTGGGTTTCATGCTTATAAATTGGCCACTTCTTATCAAGTGGCACCACCGCACATATTATGAACAAAAGGTGTACAATCAAAGTTGGGAAAGGATTTGGCATCCAACATCTACTAGCACGGTTGGATGTTCAAATGCCTCAAGTTCTACTTCATGCCATCTTCCTTTCACAGCATGGCCCATGACCATTCTTCTTTGGTTTGTGACTCCGCACCATCCACCATCATACCCACCATCTTGTTAATGAGTAAATTAAGGGTAAATTAGGGTTAAATTAAGGGTAAATTAAAGTTAAGTTATGGATAAAAATGTAAAGGGCATCAATATTGGGGTCCTCCAAAAGGTTTAGCCTTGAAGTCCAACACACAAATGTTTTCACAAGTGGCATTGTGAACTTCAAAGCCCTAAAAAAGGACTCCCACTTTCTTCCAAGTGTGTTGCACTAATTGTTCAAAGTAAACATAATCTTCACATGTCACGAAAAAAAATACACAAAATGAAGGAGGTGTGGGTCTTAAATAAACCCACTCATTCCCAAGGCCCGAAGACTAAGCCCAAGCTAAATTTGGTCATCATTGAAGGCCTGATTTAGGTGTTGGGCCACGATTATTGGCCAAATTCCATGGTGATTAAAATTTATAGTCACCATTTTATGGCATGTAGGAATTAGCCATGTAGGGCCATCCAATGGAAACTAAAAGAAGTTTAGTCACCATTAAGCCACTTGTGTTTGTTGCTAATTAAAACTTTCAATCGTTGACGTATAACTAGTTGGCGACTAAATGTTTTTGGTCACCTTTAGTCTTTAAAATTGGCAACCAAAATTTTTCTATCGCTTTTAGTCTTTAAGATTTGTGACTAAATTTTTTCAATTATCGACTATCCAAATAGCCCATTGGCAACCAAATTTTTTCAATCATTGATTATCCAAATGGTCCATTGGTAATTGAAAAAATTCATCCATCAGCCATGTGTGGCATTGCATGGTAATGCTATCAGGGGACAATTGAACTATTTCAATCACCAAAATTTGGGTGCTTTTAATTTTTGGGCTACTTTAAATTTTACTCATATAAGGGGGCTTCGCATTTTTCAATTTTCCTCAGTTTTTTTCAATATGTTCAATTGTGATTGTTTTAAACAATTGGTATGTTGCACTTTAAAGAAAGGGGACAAGACTCCATGCATTGTCTTTTTATTATTTTTATGATTCCTAATTTTTTTTAGCAAAACAAATTATGTCAAACAATTAAGTCAAGGGAGAGATAATTGAACAAGTTCATGAATGGGACAACTATACTGTTGTGATTTAAGACTATGAGGGGGTAAATGTCATATATTTCCTAAGCCAAGAAGAGGGAAAATATGATGTGGATTTGTTTTGGTTACTATAGGACTTGTTATATAAGGACATACCATTGACATTATATGTTAGAATTAAAAATGTAAATGGACAAGGAATGTGTGTTCATAGTTTGGGATCACAATGGCATGAACATCAAATATCTTCCATGTGCGTTTGAAGGATTTTATGTTTTAAATGTCTCAAATTTGCTTGAAGATTCGTTGTATTAGGACATCCCAATGGAGCTTCATGTTTATCACACACAAGATTATTGCAACACAATATGACATTTGTTAATTTTTTAATGAATTCATTAAAAATGAAAAACAAACAACTTTGCCATGAAAGGTTTTATATAGAAACTATTAGAAATACCCTTTTGATAGATTTTACTACTGGTTCAATTTGAATCAATTAAAAAAACTCTTTGTTTTTGTGATTTTTCATTTAAAAAAATTTCAATAATTGTAATGGAACACTCCTTTGTTGTAGCCCTCAATAAAAAGATGTGTTACAAAATTATGTCAAATTTCATTCAACCCCACAAAAGGAAGGGGAAAAAAGGGGGGAAAAGGCTAGAAGAAGGGGAAGGGGGGGTATCAAAGGAATAATAAGGAAAAAAAAAGGGTGTGTCACATTGTGGCCTTGTCATTTACATTAAAAAGTATCTTAATGCAAAAGAAAAATAATGAAAATTCGCATATTTTGCCATGCAAAAATATAAGATCTTCAAAAAAATTTCTAAAAGAAACCAAAATCCTTCAAAAATTATAACTCTATAAACTAATTTCAAGTTTCAATGCAAGCCAAAATATCATCTTTCAAAAATCCTCATATAAACATAATCCTATTACTTAGGGGCCAAAGTCTTTTAAGCTATGTACTCTATAATGAATCTAAACACAAACACAATATCCTTGCCTTTGTAGGCAAGGCTAACAATAATAAAAGAAGGGATCACACAACATGGCGATTGAAAGGGTTTTGGTCACCATTAAAGAGGGAATTGAAAAAGAAAAAAAAACAAGGGGGGAAAGGGGAATATCGCACTACATGGTGACCGAAAGGGTTTTGGTCGTTATCAAGGGGAGTCAAAGAAAGGGAAAAAATTTGGGGGGGGGAAGGGGTTGTGGCAATTGAAAGGATTTTAGTTGCCACAATTGTTTGGCGATTGAAACCATTTTGGTCACCACAGTTGCATGGTGACCAAAATCATTTTGGTCACCATCAAACTATGGGAACCATATTTTGTTGCCATCAAACTATGACAACTAAATTCAATTGACATCCAATGACAACAAATAAATTTGGTTGCCATAAAACAACTAATTATGATTTTAGTCACCATCAATGGATTGGGCCCATTTTTAGTCACCATCTAAGAAACGTAAGATGGTGACTAAATTATTTCTCAACCATCTAATGGTTAGTAATTTTCTAAAAGGATTTCAAGGTATTATATGGATTATAAAATGTAACTTTTGGTTCATTTTTTAACATTGTTTTTCCCAATTGAGTTGTGTTTTTGGTTGCCTACTTACAACCATTGCGTGGAACCTTGGGTGATTTGAGGTGATCAAGTTCTTGGTGAAGGGTGACCTTTTTTGCATTTTGTGAAAATTTTGGAACACCTTTAAAAAAAAAATTGAGATTCTAATTGCTATTAATAATTAATGCTTGGAAAGTCTTTGGGTTTTTTGACATCCCAAATTCCAACGATGTCATCAAGTGCACAATCAAGTGAATGATCATTGAGAGGACAATCTAACCAAAACCCCCTAAACATGTTATCTCACACATCATCTAGTAGTTATCCCATTTTCAACCATGCACAAAGCAAAGGATTGTAGAAATATCTGATGAGGAGAACACTTCATCGATGCAATTTTGAAAACGTCAAAAGCTTAAGGACAATGACCCAAAACGAATTACCACATTCTGGTTCTAGGAAATTGTCATGAAATTTTTCATGGAGCACATAATGGCATACCTTGACAATGCTTTTGTGAACAAGTAAGGAACTAACCTATAAAGGTACAAATAGGTCACAAAAAATTATCTTTTGGGCAAAACTAGATGGTTCCTTGCAATAGACTAAACTTCAAAATTTTGAAGGGTTTCTTGGAGTGGTTTGAATGTAAGATTTTAGATGTAACCACAAACTTGTTCCAATGGTGTGATGTCCTTTATCCACAAAAGGACAAGGTGCATTGGACCACAAAGGTGGTGAACTTATGGAAAAAAATTTCATGTTGGGCCAAATTTTCAAAGAATTTTTTCAAGAAGAAGGTGAGATTAATACCATGGATGGAAGAAGGCACTCGAAACCTTCTAGCCCAAATTGGAAGTTGTGGCATCACTCTTATGGATTCCAAGCATAGCAAATGTGTTCCCATTGTTGGGTGGAGACAATCAAGGTGGTTATGGTGTGGTGTGTAAGGTGCAAATTGAAATGTTCGATCACATCCCAAGCACCATTGAGTTGGTGAGGAAGACATCCAAGATGGATGATAAGTAGGAAACATGTAAGCAACAATTACAGGAAGCTTTGGCATGCCTATGCAAACATCTTAGTGTCATAAAATTCCTTGCCATCCACATAGAGACCATGGAGGCTTACACATTGTGGTGGAATGGGGGAACTCTTTGAGAAATGTTGGTTTACAACACAAAGTACTCCCCCATTATGGATAATTAAACCTTATTATTGTAAAGGGGCCCATATATTGGCATGGGCATTCATTATGAATGTAGTACATCATTTTGGAATTTTGCATAATGACTTGTCCAAGGACAACATTATGTTGCATTTTTTGCTAGACAAACCAAATGTTGTGTACATAGGTGTTTACAATCGGGGTGAAATCAAGCGCTTGCAAGAGGTGACGCCATCATTTTATGGGTTTGCCAAGGAGCAAGATGCCACCAATGCAAAGAAAGTGTGTTGGTGGGTGGCCCAAGAATTGTTTTTTGGTTATAATGAGTCCAGAATTACAAATTCCTTCGACAAATGGCCAAGCAACACCAAACAACTTGATGAATGTTATTGGAGGTAGCCATAGATAATTTGTAGTTGTTACATATGGCATTTGGTGTAATTTGCATATCTTTCAAAAATGACATGTTTTGGACTTGTGGATTTTATGAAATTCAATTTTGTCTTCAAGAATCATGTTGTCATGTGTAATCATATATATTTGAAATTTGTGAATCTATGCTCTATAATCATGATTTTTTTTTGTAAACATAAGATACAATGATCATAGACAATCTTACACAAATATTGTCCATTCATCTTTTATATTTTTGAATTATGAATGATTGGACTTTCCATCAATAATGTGCTTTGATAAATGCTCTTCATATAATTGATAAACATCAAGATATGAAATATATATATATATAAATTCATTTGGAAACAATATTTGTTAATGCAAATATAAGCCACTTGCTCTTTAAAGTTAAGTTCTGGTTTTCATTCTTTTTTCCAATTGTGGGGACTTATATTGTATCCAAATTGTATTATACATTTTTTTTATTGAAATTATTTTTGAAAGTAAAAAAAATGTTTTAATTCTCCAATATTTTTGGACCAAATTTTTTTTTGAAACAACCAAAAAATCATTGGACTAAAACACTTGGACAACCCTTATTGTCCATTGCCAAAAGGATCATTGTTTGGCCATTGGTGATTAATCATTTTGGTAGCTGAAGAGAATGCCAACCCAAAATGGTTGTTTGTAATGGAAAAGCTAGCAATTGAAAATTTGGCGATGAAAAATGTGGTGATTGAAAATGTGGTAAACCAAAAGTTAGCAACCAAAAAATGTGGCAATTCAAAGTTGGCAATTGAAAATGTGGTCATTGAAAGTTGGTGACCGAAAACATGTGGTGACCAAAATTTTTGGTGACAATTCCTATGGTGACCAAAAATCTAGTGATCGAATTCCTATGGTGGTTGAAAATTTGACAATCGAATCTTGTGGTGACTATATTCCTATGGCAATCAAAATTTTGGTGACCAAATTCCTAAGTCAACAAAAAGGCATTTCAATCGCCACAAATTTTATGACAATCAAAACTAGACCTAGGCTAACCTTACATTGACACAACTAGATGTGTCCATTGCATCATGATTAACACATGGATGTGGTGACAAAAATACTTGTTGCAACAAATCAAATTCAACATGGTATTTGCAGCAACAAATGTTCCTGTCCTTGCACTGTTTCACAAAGTAAAGCTTTAAACCTTCAAACTTCCTTTGCAAAATTTACACCTTAAGATGGGCAGGTATAAACCAAAGGTAGAATGAAGTCTAAAAATAATAAACCCTTCATAATTTTTAGACATTTAGTTAACATTATAATCCCAATGACTATATTAGGTATTATGTCTATTAGATTTTTGTCATATCTTATATCCATTGGCTTCTTTATCCAACCCTAACTTACTCACTATAAATGTAGCTACCTTTTTTTAAACATAAATCATTCATTCAATGTTGCTACACAAATTACTTAGTCGATTTTTTTGCAAAATGTCAAAGGTCTTCAATCATAAATGAATACATAATCATCACCCATCTAAAGTCTTCTAATCCATCACCTAACTAATGCATAATAAAATAGTTGATTTTGAAAATTGCTATTAATGCATAATAAATTTGTCAATTCTAAAAGTCACTATAAATGCATAATAAAACAGTCAATTCTAAAAGCCACAATTGATGTACTTTAGATTATTGTGAATTGTAAATGTACCAAATCCTAAAATGTCAAACTAACCTTAATACCAAGCCTAACTTACTTGAGATTATGGCAGAAAATGTGTTGCATGAACTTTGTATTGATTTGGGTTGAGATGTTTATGGGTGACATTTTTTTTGTTCAAGCTTATTCATGTTTCAATGGTCCACCACAATATCACTAACCTTTTTGTTGTTGTGGTCAAACCATCTTGCCTTTTTCTTCTTTCAAAGAGAACAAATGGTGACAAACTAGGATCTTGAATCAATTGTCATTGTTCAACAACATGTGACAAATTGTGGTAGCAAGTATCTAATACCCATGATATTGTCCACAAATTAAAGCCATCAACATTCCTAGCAACTTCAAGTAATGTATGTTTCCTTGCCAATTTATTTTTGAGCATGGATTTTTCAATTTCCACAACTCTATTTGAAAGGATTCCATAAAATCTTGTATTGTTTTGGCGTCATGAGGATATGGGTAATACCCAAGTAAGGATGGGACAATGATTTCATGCCCAAGAATCTACTTTAGAATGGTTTGACATGTACATAACATAATGCATGAATCAAATTCCATGGCCATGGATTGGACAATAGTATTGACCTTCCTATGGATACCAATAGCAAAAATATCAGCCCCCTCTAGGTCTAATTCAAATTGAAAAAGGAGACCTTTGGTTAATTCATTCTCAACCCTGATTTTTTCTCAATGTCTTTGTTGGCAAAGTTTTGCATTATTTTGAATTTTGTCTTGAACCAAAACACTATTTTGGATTTGCTCTTCAATCAATACATTAAGTCTTGCTTCTTCTTCATGCAAAGCATTTTTTTCAATTGCTTCTTTGTCCTCTTATAGTTCATTAACCAATGTTGCCCTAAAGTGGTTGGCCCATGTCTAATAATTTTAACTCTCCAAAGTTTTTTCCTTGTGTTCTCCATGCATCAAAGCTTACACATGGATCTACCAAGAACAACTAGATTAGTTACATGCAAATTGAATTTCAAACACTTACACATGTACAAAAGAGATAAATTTATTATCTATATCTAATACTTTTAATTAAAACTATATTATAACCACAATGCAATAAAATTCAAGCACATTAGATAGGCTTGAAGAATACAATTTGGGATAGAAATGCACATTTTATATGTTGTGTACACAAAACATAATATAACATATGTACACACATATGTTTAATATACATTCATTATGTATACATTTGTGTTTGATATGTGTATTATAGTTCATATGTTGATAAGAGTGCATAACTTGTATAGTTCAGATACATGCATGTAATGTAACATCTATTGCACGTACACATCTACAAGTACATAAATTTTACTCCATGTGTTGACATGTGTACACAATGTATAATTCAAATATATGTGTACATGTACATCATCTATTTATGTACACATGAAACTTACACATTACGTATACACTATAAGAAATTTGGAAATAAACTACTACAATTTTAGTTGTAAAAGACAAAATTTTAGTCGCAATGGACACATGTGACTATAAACCATGTAGTTGTTTTGGACAAGTGGCAAAATACAACTAGTCGCAAAAAACTCCACATGGCATGTACAATCACATTAGTAATTGCATATCACTTGCAACTATAAGGATGTTTCATCCATTGACTAGTCACATATATAACCACATAAATTATTGGGCAACATTTAAAAACATATTAAATTTAAATGATTTCACATAATTTTTAAAATCATATATATTGAATAAATTATTTATATTTATAAAAATGATGTAATTATTGTTAATTTCATAATTTTTCATCCTATGAGTTGTTGACATGTGTCATTACCTAGGTTAGGTTAGAAGCCTAATTTAGGTAATAGGTAACAAGGTACTTAAACGGGTCTAAATAGGCATTTAGGTTAAGTATCCTAGCTCTATAGGACATATATGGTCAACATACAATTGTTGATCATAATTATGTCACTTGTTAGGTATGATCCTTAAACCTAAAGGATGGATATCAACTCATTTGCCATCAAACCACCCCACTTGATGTGAAAACATAGTAAGATGCATTCTATTTATTTAATACTTGGTTTTAAACATTGCACATACATCAACTTCAATATTTCGTATTTTATTGATATTTGTCCAAATGAAAAATTTAAAATTTTATTCTTAAAGTTCTTTTAATGATGTATATGATTGAATTTTTTTTCCCCCAAAAAATTACATTATTTTAAAAATAATTTTGTTAAATTGAATTACATTTTCATGATAATTTTTTGGAAAAACAAGTTCAAATGCATGATTTATAAATGGAAATTATTTTATAGCTAATTTTTAGTAATGAATAAATAATTTAATTATCTCCCACATTTAAATCCTTCATTTCATTACAAAACATATTATACAATGTGATTACAATATATCACATTTTAATTAATTCACATATAATTTTTATAAATGGATAATATATCAATCACATTTCAAAAAAATATAATACTTTTTTAATATCACTTATATTGTTAATGATGTATAATTTTTTATATATTTTAAATTTTAATATAAAACGTATTATGTAATGTTAGATAATAAATGAATTTGATGGAATATTATATTTGTATTTTTAAAAATCTTATATATAATTTTTATCTAAAATTATGATAAAAGTCTTATGATCAAATCAATGATATATTTCTTAAACATCTTACTTGATTATGATTATGATGTGTTGTAATTTTACCAATAAAATTTAATTTAAATGTATGAAATATAATTAAATAATGATCATATATAACATTTATAAATATATTGGAACTCAAATATATTTAATAAAAATATAATAATTTCTACTAAACTAATGTCAATAAATAATTTAAAAATAACAATAAATTATTATACATAAGTTGATTATCAAACAAATATTATGATTCCAAAGATGCCACATATTTTTTAATTGTCAATGTATGGTAAATGGAAAAATTATTGGGCCCCAATTGTGAAAACAATTATAACCGGTTGCAAAAATAACAAAAATTTCATTCATCCAAGGATCCATTCAATATTGGATGAAAAATGAACACTTTCATTTTACTTTTCCATCTAAACATGTAATAATCACAAACTATAGTCACATTTGTGACTTCATTTGGTTATATCAACATTGTAATCGCATATGTGACTACAATAATCACATATATGACTACACACATTTATGACTAAAATAACACATAGGACCAACCTAATTGTAGTCATAAAAATAGTTGATTTGAACACTAATCATGTTTATAGTCATAACCATATGGTTGGAATGGACAAGATAATGCATAAGTTATAGCTCATATACATACATATGTACTTATAGTTTATGTATGTACCTATGTAACCTACATAACATATAAACAACATATTTTTCATACTGCCAAATATGCACAAGTTATGGCTTAGATACATACATGTGTCTTTAATACCTATATACATAAATAAATACCTACACAACATACACACAAATTACATTTCAAATGAAGAGAAGTGTGCACAAGTTGTAATTAAAATACATTTGTGTACATATGTACACATAGACTAAGACACAACATAATCAAAACATATCTCATATATTGACTAATGTGCATAAGGTATAGTTCAGGTACATCTATGTGTACACATATTTGATCAAACATATGCAAATTTACAAATGGCATACTTCACATACTACATAACAAGACCTTAAATTATAAATTCCCAAGAACATGGAATTTTTTAGTTTTAAAACTTGGACGAGAGATGCATTTTGAACTCCTTGGTACCAAAGGTTACAAATTATCTATTCACTAAAGCAAATTGGTGTCATACCCTATCAAGCCCAGGTAACTCCCACAAAGTCAACTTTTGAAAGTTAAGCCCTTTCTTGATGAGATACCCAAGCCTACATCTTAACAAGTGATCCTACATTTACATTCAAAAATTTAACTACAAAACAATCTTGATTAATTTGAAGTAGTGCAATCAATGATTTGGTAGATGACACAACATTAATAATTTCACAAGTTACTATAAACCACTAAATTTAGGGGAGTTTAATAAATTGTAAGCAACACCTTATTCATGTCAAAAAAAAAAAAAGTCATTAAACTTTTGGAAGAAGATATTTAATCAAAAGTTAGTTTTAATTCTAGGTGTAGAAGTTTACAATGCAATCAAACCTTATTGTAATTACCAAGAAAAAAATTGTATGGAAAGAAATTCTAGATATGACAATAGTGGATTTTGCTACCTTCTCTACCCTTGTGATCACACCACCATGAAGCATCTCAGAAACAACATTCCTTCCATAATTTTATTTTGGTAATCCAAAATCTTTAAAAGTCATTCACATGTGGCCTACTAAAACCACAATCACTCATGAGAATCATCGAAAGCCTATTAAGGCAAATCATATGTTCACTTTAAGGCACAATAAGAAATCATTTAATAAAATATGAAGATCATTAGGCAAGCTACATGCCACTATATACACCCCACTAAACTTCTTTCCTTCCATTTTGATCTTTTGGTTGAACAAAGATTCAATAAGCATCAAGTTGATTTGCTTCTTAGGGGTCTAGTTGTTGCAATGTTGGTTATCATCATGCTTGTTGCAAGTACTGAATCTTGACATAAGAGTTACCATGCCATTAGTTTTTTGTTGGAATTTTTCACTGGCTTATTCCTTGGTATTGATGCTATGAATCCAATGATGATGGAAATAAGGATTTTGGCATAGGACCCAAATGCAAAGATTTGTTAAAACTAAGTAAAGCAAGTTCCATCAAGTCTATGATTCAAAGTTATGCAAACATAAAAATTAACATCAAAGCATTCAACTCTTCTATTAGATGTTCCAAAGCTCCGATGCACAACTTGATCATGATAAACATATTTTTCAATGATATGCCAATAAATAATGTGTTTGAAGGGAAGGAAGATCAATGCACATAGCTACTCTACCACTTATGAAAATTTCAAGAATCAAGGTAAGCTCCAACATGCACAAAATAACCTTAGAGGAAGCTCCAACATAGATGGTCACATTGGGAAGCTCTAATGCACACACTTTTGCACTTTTGCTGCCACAACTTAACAAAGTTACATGAAGTGAACCAAGTTTGCTTCATTGGAAAAAACATGATGAAGGCGAGTGATTGCGACATATGGTAGCTCCATACAATAAAATGCAATATTGCAATAAAATTTTGAATTTTTTTTACTTATTTTGAATTTATTGTTTTCAATCCAATAGTCCAAAATAAAAAAGATTGAATACATTCCATATTCAAAATATGCAAATTGTGCATTTTAGATTTATTTTAGTTCCAAAATGGGTCCTCCATTTGAAGCTTTAAGATACATTATTTTAAAAAATGAAATGAAAAAAAAAAAGCCATGCCCAACTATAAAATCTATTTATTTTTCAATCGGTAATGGTTTTTTCTTAAAACATTCAAATTATTATTTATCATTAAATGATTGAAAAAAATCACATTTAAAAAATTGGTTTTCAACCAAAAGCCATAAATTTCTAAATGTCCCTATATTTAGATGATATACGTTAACATCATTCACCACCAAAAAAATCACCCAAAAATTCCACAAACAACCTTAATTTTGAAATACATATGTAATTTTTTCAAAGTATGTGATGAGTATTATTTTGGCACAAATATACCCCATATGTTTAAAATCTTCAATGTTTGTTGGATTTTTTTAACATCGACTAACTTAAGTTTAAAGCTAATCAAATATATGTAAAACAAGCAAAAATAACCCAAGATGTGATGTCCACACCTTACCCAAAAACAAAAAAATTCAAAAAGATTATACTTGTGATTATAATTTTTGGGGGGTTTAGTGTGCTTTCACCCTCTTCACCTTCCCTTTTGTTGTTTTGATCCATCTTTTGTATGGTAAGAGCTCCATAGGTTGAAAACATTCATGTCAAGTTTCAATTTCATCAACCATTGAACATAAAAGTTGTGCATTAAGTAGTGAGATGGGTTGTAGTTGGACACTAAAGTGATCAAATGCTTAAATCATATTGAATCAATGTTGGATATTAATTAAAATTGGTAGACACAAACTAGACTATTATTACGAGAACTATCAAGAAGTTAAGCTCCATCAAATTATAATCATGAAAGTTGTGTGTGTTGGAGTTCATAAGAACTTGCTATCAATTTTGTAGTTGCATAAGTATGTACCTTGCAAACATTATTTTATGATATTGTTCCTCCCATCTATTGATTCCATTTTTGTTTTCTTGCAATTGCAACCTTTCAACATTAAATTACAAACACAATTTATTTCCATCATTCTAATGTTAATTCCAACCACCACTTGTGAGCATATATAAGTATGCCCACTCAATAGAACTAGAAGTGAATAATATAAATTAATTCACAAGGCTTTTAGCATGTGACCAATAGTTAGATCTATTCCAACGCGTTATGCCCATGGCTATGGAAAATTTTGTTGTTGCCCAACATTGGGATACACTTTCGTATGCCATGATTTGTGGAGGTGGTTATCGGCCTTGAATTCCTAAATTTGCATTGGGAGATTATGTGTACTTACATCATACAACAATTTTGGATGTGACTACAATATGTGTTATTATACGTGTGCAAAAGGTTTTATCATTTGGTGTGTTGTTATTGGAAGGTTAAAATAGTCAAACATGGAAGGACCATGCAAGTAATTGTGCATTGTGTCATCTTCCTCATGTGGATGGCCACATTGACACGTCCTTGGTAGTTGTTCATGTTGGACTTTTTTGTATGTTGTGTGAGCGATTTATAGGGGTTGTTACCATGTTAGTACATGATTGATGTTCAAGGGGTTGGTATAGGGAAGTCTTACATTGCCTTTGGACAAGGCACCGATCAAGAAATGGTTTTGTTCCCTTTGCACTAAACAAATTTTAAGATCCTATTTCTATAGTTTGATAGTTAAAAGTACCTTTAGTTTTTCACCAAGGTGATTCACATTTGGCTAAGGATTTCGGGGATTGCAATTAGGTGACTAATGATGGAGCTTACATTTGCACTTGACATATTGGTCTTTGCACCTAAGGACCAAGGCAATCATTCATGGGGGAATTTGTAAATAGGATTTCACTATTACTATATAGTTTAGGAGGACCTTAGCCTTAGATAAAAGGTGATTTGGATTGTACGCATTGAATTAAGATGGTATTATGTTGTTTAATTTATGTGTGTTAACAATGAGGGTTGTAAGTGTCGACATAGGAGTGCAAGACAAATAAGAGATTGATTGTTCCATTTTCATCATTACAAGGAATTTGCAAATCAATGACCAATTTTTAGTCGTAATCATCACATGTGACTACAATAAGGCCTAATCACATAAAATTCTAATTGTAAAGGTAGTCACATGAAGATGTGACTTACATGAACTTTTCATTCATCCAAACCAACATACATGGCATCGTCATTTTGTAATTGATTTTACGACTAAATATTGTAGTTGCATTATTTATATTCATTTAAATACTTATTTTTTAAATATGTATTATGTAGATGTTATAATTATATTTTTATATTTTATATTATTGGTAATCTCATTAATTTCAACCTATAACATTTTGACATGTGTCATTATCTAGGTTAAACTTTTAAAACTAATTTATATTGTTCAAGTAGGCCGCATATTATGCTTCCTTAAAAAGCCCATGTAGTAGGCACCTAACATAGGTTGGCTATGTAATTAGGGAATATTTGATCAACATCCATTATTGACCACAACACATCATTTGTGAGATTTGATCTTTGAACCCCCAAGGATAGAAATCAACTCCTTTACCACCAAGCCACCCCCACTTGTTGTGAAAAAATAATAGTGTGCATTCTATTTAACCTACTTCATTTAAAACATTACGCAAAACATCTTTTTTAATATTTGATATTTGATTAAATTTTTTTTTCCAAATAATAATATTAAAGTTTAATCTTAAAGATCTTTCAATAATGTACACAAGTATTTTTTTTTCCTTTTAAAAATATAAATTGATTTGACAAGAAAAATATTTGAATTTCATTATGGAATACCATTTCAATAATCATTCCTTGTAAAAAAACATTCAGGCACATGATTTATAAATGGATAATATAATAATAATAAATAAATTTCTTTCATATCTTAACCATTATTTTATTGTAAAAATTACGTTATATAATCTTGCTTTTGAGATCTCATAATTTTACAAATAGGCTTTAATTTAGATGTGTGATTATAATTATAAATGGATCATAACTAAACTATGATTAAAATATAATAAAAGTTCTTATGTTATCCATATTATATTTAATTAAAAAAATTACTCTAGATTATCAATTTTTATTTTTAAACATTAATTGATGACATATAATCAATTGATATCAACATTATTTCATTCAGCACAATAGAATATCTATTACTAATTAACCTACTTACATATTATTTAATGCCTTCTACTTATTACATAGCCTTATTTATTACTTGTTATTTAGTAACCATTTGTCTACATGATTATTTATAAAAATAATTATGTTTTCATCCATCAATGGATTGTCCTACAAATTGGATGATAAATGTGTATTTTTCACATTACTACAAACTATGAAGAACCTTATGATGTTAGAAATTTCAAAATGGTTCATTTTTATCATTAATTGCTATGGGTCCTTTGAAAATTTCATAAACCCACCAAATTTTACTACACATTTAATGGTTAGTTCATTGAAAAAAGTTAAGTGAAAAAATTTAAACTAGTAAATCCAGCAATTTCATTAGCCAACTCATTTTTTTCACATTTAATTACATGTACATTTGCAATTAGGATTTATGGTTGCAAATATTTATAGTTGAAAAGATGCCACATGGTGTCCAATGGCTTATGAATCATTTTCCAAGTTGTAGAAACAACTACATTTTTAATTATTTTGGGATGCCGTTAAAAAACATGATATACGTGTATTTTTCATCTTCATTTTCATTGGAATCAACATTTGTCATAAGTTTATATCACATATGCAAGTGCAAACCACTTTGTACTTATTTATGTGACTACAAGTCATTTTTATTAGGTGTCACAAATGACAATTGCATTTATAGTCACAAAAATGGTTGATTTTGGACACAAGTTGTGAACACATGGGCTAGAATGGACAAGATTCCTTGTAGTGTATGGATACTTAAATTACAACAAAAGAGAATTTAACGAAAATGTTTATTCAATGTTTATTAATTTATTTGATTTTTTCATCTAAAAATATTAATAAACTTATAAAATATAATTAACTAATGAATAAGTTAATTATTAATTCATAAATAATTACATAGCTTATAAAAATATTAATTAAAATATCAAAATTTCAATTATCTAGTTATTATTCATGATTAATTATTAATATTTATAATATTACCTTTCTTATTTAGTTCATAAGTTCAGAATTAATAATTGGTTTAAAGTTTATTTTAAAAATTAATACTTCAGTTAGAAATTTAATTAATATTCAATGACTTATCTAATGATTCATATTTATTAATAAAAAATTATGGTACAAAAAAAGTTAATTAGTTACTAAATATTAATTAAATAAACATTCATGTTAGATGTTTTATTTAATATTTAGAACTGATTATCGACTTAATAAGTTAATAAGTTCATAATTGAATAGTCAATATCAAATATTTTGTATATACAATATATTTAGCAATTAATTAAATAAGATAGTCAATCAATTACTAATTTATTTATTATTTATTTGATAATTAACATTTAAATGTTGAATGTCAAATGTTTAAAAACCTACAATTAATAAATAATTTATTATAATTAAAATAATAACCAATTAATTAATCGCATTAAATTCTGAATTGTTAAATTTTAAATGAATTAATGAGCTATATATTAAATAATTTATTTTATATAAAACATTATGTACTTTTGATGAATTATTATTTTGTATGAATTAGTTATTTAATAGAGAGTATGAAATAAAAATGAATGTTACTTCTAAAATTAACAATTAAATAATAGTAGTTAATTTTAAGGAGGTTTGTAAATGGATAGATAGGTAGGTAATTAGTTAAAAGTTAATTAATTAACTAATTAGTTCATTAATGAATTAATTAGTTTCTTATTTGTGTATCTAGTCATATATTTCACAAAATTAAAAAGAAGAAAAAAACGTATGGGAAGATATTTCTACTTATAATTCAATTGGTAACTAAAGTGAAACTAGAAAATTTTACCCATATGTTTTGTCCTTTAATCTCATTTTGTAAGTTATACAAGAAAGGTGTTTTTCTTATGTTTTCACATTAAAAAACATGTGCCATTAGGGATGAACTTAAAGAAATTAAATTTTAAAGCCAAAACATAAAATAAGATAAAAATATTTATATGATTACTCTCTAATTCACCTACCTAGCTACCTAGCTACTTATCTACCTAGGTAAGTAAGTAGGAACATGAGTTCTAATTACTTAACTATGTAATTAAATAAATAGGTATGTAGCTTAAGTAGGTAGGTATGTCCAACCTACTTAGTTTTACCTACCTACCTACATAGGCCTATGTACCCACCTACCACTAGTACAAAACCCCCCCCTTTTCCAACTATGTTTTCAACTACATCTTGACTATAAAACATAGTTGAAAGTGACAAAAATAGTTGCAAAGTATTTTTTGCAATTGAAAAATATTTTTTTCAACTACAAGCCAAAAAAGTAACAAGTACAAATTGACAATGACATTCCAATTGAAAGTGTTTACCACATGTCAACACCACATCAATAACCATCACTAACTATTTTAGTTGCAAACTATCTTACCAACCTAGTTGTGAGATGTTGTCAATTTCCCTCAACTAGTGGATGAATTTTATCCATTGACTACATATGACGTTAGCAAAATATTCAGTTGCAATTTCAACAACATTTCAACAATGTCAATTTAACCAATGATGTGGTGACACATGGCACACGAAAAAAATTCCACCATTGATTGGCCATAATAGAGATTAAATCGAGAGGTCAAATATGTTGCAACTATGATGGTTAATGCATTTGGCCAATGGTGGGATGACATGTGTTGTAATTTAATAGGTTTTGGGGCGGATGAATAGTTTAATGCCACTTGGCATAACCTAAATCTTTAGATGTACGTGGTGCCTAATCACATGCAACCACCTAATTACTTAAAGATGGGTTAGGTCTATACCTAGGCCCCCTTGTTTAAGCTTAGGTTAAAGTTAAACGTAAGCACCTAAGTTAAACCTAAACATAGGCATTAGGTTAGGGCTATACCTAAGATACAAATAAAGTCCAATTTCATTTAACTTAGTCTTTAAAGTTGGGCCATTTTTCTTTGTTCATCCCAAATGGCTGTTACATTTTCATGTTTATTTTGGTTCTCCATCATCCTAGTGCATTTGTTTATATAATTTGGATTATGGAAATGGAAGCCCAACAATATAGGACAAATATTTTAGTTTCCACCATGGGAAGACAAGCTTACCAACACACATAGGCCTATAACAAAAAACTTATAGATCTTTCTCATTTTTTATTTAATTTGAATGATGTAAAAAGTTATGGGAACGTCAAGGTAAGCTCTACATTATCTTTGTAAGCTCCAAAAGCAAAGGAACAACACATAAAAAATATAAAACATGTCAAAATCAGATAATGTGTTTCTTCCAAAAATGACACATTATTTTAGAATGTCATATCTTATGCATTTTTTATTCAATTTGAATGATCTAAATAGCTATAGGTGCACCAAGTTAAACTTTACATTACTTCTTTAAGCTTCAAATGCACAGAAATAATAGAGAAGAACCACAAAGAGCACAAATGTCCAAAATTGGAATGTGTGAATTAGGCTAGGACCAAACACTTTGCCTACTTTCAATGCCCATAGCTTTTTCACTTTTAAAAATCTATTTTGATGTTGAAAGCATGTTAAATGTACTCGATAGTCTATTTGTCAAACTAACAAAAGGTAAAACCAAAACCCATCACAAAATTACTATATATGTAATTTTTTTAGTTGAATGATTACTAACAAGATATTTTTTCATTATTATGCATTAATTTAAAAATTCACATTGTAAAAATAGGTTTTAAGTACATTTTTAAAAATGTAAATAACTTTGAAAGCCTATTATTTGTAATGTAATATTTGATTCAAGTATGTGTTAAATATATTCTATAAGAAAGAAAGTACATGGGTTTTTTGGTGATGCCCTTTAATACACAATGATTTTTATGTTGTAATTTCATACATGTTTATTTCATTAAAATTTTTAATGAAAAAATACATTTGAATATGATATTGACAAATCAATTTCAAACATACTTGTTACTTACTTTTATTATTAAAAATATTTCAAATTTTATTATTTTTAATAATAAACCCAAATAAAAGCACAATGATTCAAATCAAATTTAAATATACTTTCTAGTATTTTTGTCAAGATTTGTCTCAATTTCAACTTCATTTTTGTTTGTCAACATTTTTTGTATTCTTTATAATGCTTACACCCTTGAACAATTCAAGTGGCCATGGCTATTCCAAATTGAACTCTACAACATCATTTTGAACTTGAAAAGTAAAGGAAGGATGTATTAAGATTTAAAGTTCTTTAATAATTTGAGTGTATAGTGGTCAATTACTTTACCTTAATTGTAAACTATAATAACATAATTGCAATTCAATTAGTTACAACTAATTTATGACCTGATTTTAATTTAATTAAATTTAAACTGAAATTAATAGTTTACATAACCCAAGTTTAGTTAATTATGTTAATTACTTTTAATAAATATTCCAATAATGTTTTTTAGTTCCGTAATTTAATAATTGATTAAAAATATTTTAATAAAAACTATAAAAATATTAAAAGAATAATATTATAGCTAATATAATCCAAGTTGCTATTTAACTATTATTATTTGTATTATTATTTAACTTGTCATAATTGTTATAAATGAATATTATATATATTGAATAAAAATATAATATAATAGAAATATTGAAGTAAATATAATAGTGCTAAGAGAAATATATATTTTGAAATTATATAATCATGTATTAGATGTTCATACTAACTATGCCTATTATTACTATTATTATTATTTAATATCAAGTAAAATAATAATGAAACAAATATTTGAAAATATATTCAAACCAATGGTTAACATTAGATTAATTATTACATCAATTCCAAATAATCATAATTATGTTTCATTACTTATTTTTAAATTTATGGAAATAACTATCATTACATGTGTTGAACGTTGTTAACTAGAAAAAGATTTGTAGATAAATGAATATGTAGTTTTGAGCAAAACTAATAGTACAAGGTAAACTAGGTGGTTAAAAAAACAAGTAGCCAAAATTTGAATTTAGGAGGAAAAAATAGTTGTTTATTTCATCTAACACAACCTAATTATTGTTAAAACAAAAGAATATTAAGGTCTATAAGAACATTAGTACTTATATTGGACAATTTTTTGGTTTAGGACATGCTTTTGTGTTGTTTCTTTCAATTAGGAAAAAGAAGAAATATCTTTTGACATTGTTTTTCTTTGGTTTGTTTATGAAGTAAAATAATAAAATTATTGTAATATATTGGAATACTCTAATAAAGGACATAAACAAACTACCCCACAAAACTTGTTGAAGAATAACATTAGAACCTATTTAGTTTTTTTATGTTCTTAGATCAATTTCAAAAGTGAGACAATAAAAAACCTCGTTAACAAACATATTAATCTAATTAATATTTCAATACACAATATTTATAACTTATACTTTAATTTATTATTATTATTATTATAAATTTCATTTATCATTTAAATGAAAAAATTGCATCCCCCAAAAATTCATTTTTACAAATAAAATTTACATGTAATTTCAATTTAATGAATTTTGATAAAATTTTTAAAAAATATAAAGTTATCATATGTATAAAAATGAATAAAGATTAGAGTTCCACAAAAATATTAACTATCTATCATCACTTGATATATTGAAAACTAAAATTGATCTACACAAAAGTAGAAATTACATAAATTGAACATAAGCATTATTATCAACTTATATTTCAATATTTTGTTCAATTTTGTTTCGAAATTGAATACTATTATTTGAATGCATAAAAAAAAATTACATCATACATAACCATTCAATTTATAAATAAAAATTACATGTAATTTAATGTTTAATGAATTTTGATCATAATTTTCAATGAATATTAAGTTATCACATGAAAAGAAATGAATGAACATCAGAATTTCACAATTTAATTATCGTTAATTATATATCATAAACTAAATTTGGTCAACATAAAAATCAAGTATTACATGTATGAACATATACAAAATTAAATTATTAATTTATATTCAAGAGAATTTATTTCAAATCTTTCCAAGCATGAACCATATGCATTACAAAAATCATGTCACACATAACTATTCATTTACACAAATAAAAAATTCATGTAATTTAATGTTGTCATAATTTAGCATAAATATTAACATATATGATATGTATAAAGCAAAGTCACCTATTAGTTGTTTAATTGAATTGAAAGATAGTTGCAACAAAGTTACAAATGAAATTGCATTTCATCCATCCTTTAATACATTTTATCATCCATGCATGTGTTGATGGTGTCACCAAAATAGTTGAACATTGGTTAATGTTTTGACTATGTGATAACTAGAAAACCTTAAATATTAATAATATCCCAAGAATGACCTTTTGTTCAAAACATGTTTTTCACTATTTACCAATGTAGTAGGCATTTCAACTTATGAACATTGTTGATGCCAAGAAAATTCAATGGAATATTTGGCAAAACACCACTTAGTTGAAAATTGCTTTCAACTATATACCAATTTAATTGATGAATTGACTTCATTGGTAATTGCCATTATTCGATTTAAAAATTTAAAAATTCTAGTTGCAACATAGTTGCAAATCACATCTAGTTAAAAATGTTTTGGTTAAAAAAAAGGGGTTTTTTACTAGTGTACTTATTCAAATAAATATTCATTTGAATTTTTGTTAATATATAATTAATATGCCATGTAATAGATTTTGATTGCACCACATGTTATATTCTAGGACCATTTAAAATGAATGTTCATAATGGACATCCAATATCAGTGTTTGAATAATTTAAAAAATCACCCAAATTCCTCATAATTCCATGTGGTGAATTGGTATTGCCAAATAGCACCATCACAAGCCATTGGAATTCAATGGCATGGAATTTTTCAACATATAAAATCATTGTTTTAAAATTCCCCTAATTTAAGACATGTGGCAAATGATGTGTGGATATTTTATAGTTGTAAAAAGTTGCAAAAACAAGACTTAATTACAAAAGTTATACATATGGTCAAAAGATGAGCATGTATATGTTAATGGTATACATCATCCATGGCCCATTTGATAACATCATGTTGAATCATGAATTGCAATTAAATGTTGGGTGCAACTTCACTTATGCAATTAAAGCAATTTTAATTGTAAATATTAGTTGCAATTGTTTTATAGTCACAAATTGAAGTTACAAACTGACATTTTTCTTAGTAGTGTTTTATGGTAGCCCATTCAAATTGGTTACAAATCACGAGCCATTTAAATTCTTAACGGAATCAAATCATTTCATTGGAAAGTTGATAAAATGGGCATTTATCCTACATGAATATGATTTTGACATAATTCATATAGTAAGGACACTGATGGATTAAGTTGGAATTCAAGTTTTAATTAGAAGGATACTAGTGTTGGGCAATTTTTACGTTTTTAAAAGACCCATTAGGTTTGGGTTTTAAAGAGTTTATAAGATGCCTTGGTTTTTTTATTTTATTTTCAAAAGACCTAAGTAGGGTTTCAAAATTTTGAAAAAATTATTTTCATCGAGGTTTGTAAAGTGCCAAGTTTAACATAATTTAGACCCATCGTTATTCAAAGGTAGTTTTCACAAATGAACATTCAAGGGGGGTGAAATTCAAAAAAACATTAGTTTTGCAATAAATTGAATTTGATTGAGTCATTATTTCTTGAGCGCTTCCATTTTTGTTACATATATCTTCACTACTCTTACTTGTACAACTACTATAATTATTATTGAACCTTGTGCATGCATTAAACGCTAAGTTTCAACATTTCATACTAAGATTTAATAATAAAAAAATATTTTGCAGATACCATTTAAAGAAGGGATAAGGGGTGGAAGGAGGGTTATTTTTTGCTTTTTCCTAAGCATCTCCATTGTTCTTCACTACTTTTATTATACTAGCTATAATTATTCTTGAACCTTGTGCATTAAATGTTGAGTTTCAACATTTTATACTAAGATTTAATAAAATTTCCGTAAAGTGATAATTGAATGTAATAAAGTAAAGTATTGGGCAATAATTTGAAACCTTGACCTTGGTACTTTTTAATACCCTAATAAAGTATCAATTTTTTATATATAAAAAGGACATAGTTTGAAGTGACTAATTTTCAATCTAGTGAGAAATAGTGAATATGTTTCAAATAGGGTATGACCTTGCATAATACCTTAAGGTATTCAACTTGAAACTCAGCTTGAAACCATGCTCAATTTTTGATCATTTTTTCATACCCACCCAACATTGGAGGATACCATTGGGATTTCTTGGCATGGTGATAAAGATTTGGAGGTGGTACCAAAATGGCAAGCCTTGACATCTTATGTACCTTGTTGGAATCCTACAGGGATGTACCTTAAACTAACATGGGTAATGGGCATTCCCATGATGTGGACATTGAGTTGAAGGGTGATGGTTCCCTAAACATACATGAAAATGCATGCGTTACTGCATATTTGCAAGTAAGTGAAGTCCCAATTGGATTAACACCCAAGGAGTGTGATTCGTCATGCATAAGGTCAAGCAGTTCAAATGAAAAGGTAATTTTGTCCTATATGTGTGGATGGATGGATAAATGTCAATAATGCTTCACTATAACAATGTGAGGGCTTTGTACAACATGTTCATGAGGAGATTATGCATTCTTGTAATAAACAACACCAACTATGCTCAATGTGACTTTGAAACATGTTATTTTGTGTGTGTGAAAGGTGCTAATAACCTTCCATAGTGTTATTATTGGGGTGATAAGATGGTTAGATTTAGAAAAACCATTTGTGTCATCTTTTTGAATGCATGGCCAAGTTGACTCATCTTTGACAATTGTTCTTACTAGATCATGTTATGTTGTGTGGACAATATACAAGGGTTGCCATTATGTTGATTTATGATCAATGTTCCAAAGGTTGGCATATACCATCATTGGAAGAAATCCTAGTTGGAAAATGGTTTTACTTTCAATGCACTAAATAGACCTAGGTACATATTCATGTAATTAGACAGTGAGGGTATTTTAAGTTTTTCCCCGTGATGATTTACATTTGGTTAAGGATTTGGGGGGTTGTAATTAGACAACTAATGATGAAACTCACAATCACACCTAGCCTATTCATCCTTTCACCTTAAAACCAAAGTGATTCTTGGTGGATTTATAAAAATAATTTCTTGTGTTGCCATCTAGTTTAATCCCAAATAGGGGACGATTTGAAGGTGAAGCACCATTTAGGGTGATTTATATTATTTGGTTTATGTGTGCGTGGACAACAATAGTTATAGGCATTGATATGGTAGTGCATGATAAGGCCTTTAATGACCAACCATCAATACTGAAATTATTTGCTCTTTGAATTTCAACTCCACCACCAACAACAAAATAAATCTTTAGGTTTCCTTTTTTAGCTTTCATTGCTTAAAAGTTCATGCCAAGTCCCTTTTAGTGGTTTTGCCATACATGCATTTATTGTCAATGTTGTGGACTACCAACAACTTCCTTTTCCTATTATTTGGATTTAAAACATCATTTGAAAATTTAGATATTGATTATGGTTGGCAACATTTGTAACACATGTCTTATCAATTTTGGGGGTAGAATTTTCATAGAATTTTTATGTGTTTAAAACTTGGATGTCTATTTTTGGGTGAAAGATATCATGTCATGTGATATTTAGATGCACTAATATGATGGATTGTTGAGGCCTTGACTACTTTGCAAAAAAAACTATTTTGTTATCCAAAAATCAACATTGACTTCCTTGATGTTTTTGTTACTAGGCATTAAAGGCATTCCTTTGACATGCGAGATTAATTTTTTCATTGCCTTTTGTGTGATTGGGCCATGTGGTTAAACATATCTTAATTTGAAAATTATTGTGGGTTTTGTAATGCTATTTTCCAATTGATCATGGCCTTCACTAATCTTTGTTATTTAATCTAAAGGGGAGTGTGGGATGCATGGGTTATGGTTTTTTTGTTGTGTTATGCAATGGTTGTTTTCCTTTACATCAATATGATTTGAGGTGGAGAATTGCTTATAGGCAATGTTTTACAAATATTCAAACACACCAACATTGGTTTTGTGCACCCCAACTGGTGGTTGCAAGTCTCTTCCAAACTTTTAGACATAGCAGATTATAACTTGCACAATTCTATCCGCTATGATGTTCACAATATCTTAGTTTTTACATTCACTTGGATGGAAAAACAAAACCAATAACTAGTATTGGATGAATATCATTAAAATTAATGATTTTTAATCTTTTAGCATTCATACGAAGACATAATCTACATTAAAAAGGGGGGTCATATTAACTATGTACTAGTTTTAACTTTTATAAATGTTCTAGTTCATTAGTTACTAACTAAGTTCACTAGGTAGTTAGCTTGAATTATATTAGCATTGGTTAGTATTTGAATTAGTTCAAATTTGGTGTTAAGTAATTATTTTATCTCTAGTAATTTCTATCCAATCTATATAAGGAAATAATGCATTAACATTTGTCATTCCTATTCATTTGTAATACATGCATGAGAATTTGTCTTGTTAACTTTTGAATTTGAATTTATAAGTTTAGTTTGAATAACATAAGGATTAAGAATAGTTCTTGTGTCTATATTCTTGAGGATTTAATAATTATCCAATAGCATTTGGCGACCATCTTACTCCTCCAACACCTAGACTTCTAATTCTACATCAATCACAATTAGCTTTAAAAATCTAGTAAAGGATTTACAACCAACCTTAAGGTAATTTGGCCAATTTTTTCTCACAAAAATCAAATTGTTTAAATTATCTAATTGCAAATGACATATTGTTAAAATAGTAAGCGTTCCTACTAAAGATAAAAATTCTTCTCATTTCAATTTGTGATTCAATAATCCCCAAGATTTGATGAGTAAGGAATCCAATTATTAAAAACATGGTTTTTTGTTTCTACCACCATTGAAAACTACATTTGATGTTTTTGACATCAATTCAACATCACTTGAAAATCAAAAGCTTTATATTCACAAGCTCCTTTGGTGGCTCATTGATGCTAATTGTCATTTCAAAAATATCCATACTATAATTTTCATCAACTTCTTAATTAACAATATTAGTTTCAAATTTAATTAAGGGGTGCAAATGATGATGGCATTTTACAAGCATGGGATATAAAGACTTTCTATCATAATCTTCAACAATGGCCTTCCCTTGCTAATGGTTAATAAGTGAGGACAATAAGTGAGGACATTAAATGAAAAATGTTAAGTTTAAAGTTCAACATTAAAAATAACATGTTTTGATTTTTTTTCATATTTCCTTTGAATGGAAACAAAATAATCTAAAACCCAACAACTTTTTTTCTAATGTGAAACCAAACATGTTATCTCAAAAACAAGACTAGCATATTCATCCATTAGGTTATCAAAGAAAGTTGTAATTTTCATTTCATTTGTGAATTTCAAACTCTTGGATGTTGCAAAATTTAATGCATCATTTAATAACTAAAGACACCTAAATTGGTTTATAACATAAGCAAATATAACATGGCCAAAGAAATCAACAATAATCTAGGAAATGTGCCATGTCAAAGGAGATGGCATTTTGTAGTGATCTTCATAATATTATGCATGTTATAGCAAAGTGTCGTGACGTGTAGTGTCGTGATGTATGGTGTCGTAAGGGTGTAAATCCATAATAAATTTTACTAAACAAAAAGACTAAAGCCAGTTAAAGGTATAAAATAATCAACCAAAAATAGATGCAGGCACACACACACACACACACACACATACAATGCACAAGAGGAGGTTGAGATGAAATGTAACCCAAAAAGGGAGGGTGCTCAAACTAATCGAACACCCTGGCACACACATAGATTCTCTCTGGACAATACTTCCTGATGTGCTGAAACTACATCGTGAAGTCTAATCTTCCTTCTCTTCTCAGACTCTGATCAGGACTCGACCAACGTGCGCACCGAGATCCTCACACACGCACACACTTGCATTCCTGGAACAATTGGACAGTTCACAATACTTGGTCCTTTCGACCAGTGACTCTTGGCACACTTATGCTCAGCAAAACCCCCTACTTATTTCCTCGACAAGATCGCAACAGTAGACTCTGACAACACTCTTCTTGACTTGAAACTTGTTTTCTGCAAACATTGAAAATGCGATCATGTATAAAAACAGCAAATGTGCATACCACCAAGGGCCATCGCCCCAACATTCCTCTTAGATCCTAACAGTTCATAAAAGAGACTCTGATCTATCTCCGATTCCTAGTCTCCCCTGCTACTTCTTCAAAAGCAAAACTCCCTGATGCCGACTGCAACTGTTTGGCTGGCTACTGGCGCAACGGAAAAATTTCTGTAACCAGTCCAAAACCTCTAAACCACCCCACCATTCCTCGATCTGCCCATCCTTCTCAGCTTCCGCGCATCATCTACCCTTCTCCGCTCCCTAGATCACTCTGCCTTCCCTTCCGTTCGTCTCCTCTGATCTCCAAGCTTCCTGCACAAGCTACCCATGCACCGTTGCCATCCTCACCTCCCCAAAAGCATAGATCCCGCCGCCATCATTAAACCGGTTTTCGGCGGGCTTAACCCTTAAGCCCTTAAAGCAAAATTGGCCTTCACATCTCAAAAACCACAAATAGGTTCCTTGTTCGATCACCCCTTTTCCGGTCACAGAAATTCTCATGTATTATTGAATTACAAAGAAAGAAGAACATGTAATGTATGTAGACGATGGCCGTGCAATGGCCGCCGTGAGCATTTAGAAATCCTATATGATTATGGAGAAAACTTTCCTGACAAATAAATTCTAAAAAAATTAAAAAAAGAAGGGAAGGGCTTGGCCTTTTATACAGCCACCAACAAGCTGAAACCCTCAGCACATAATAAGTACAGTCACCTATGAACGTACACTTACCCTAAAAGCATACATTAACCTTAAAAGGCATGATGGGAATGACAGTTGTCGTGACGTGTAGTGTCGTGACATACGGTGTCGTAAGGGTGTAAATCCATAGTAAATTCTATTAAACAAAAAGATTAAAGCCAATCAAAAGTATAAACTAATCAACCAAAAATAGATGCAAGCACATATATATATATAATGCACAAGAGGAGATTGAGATGAAATTCTCATGTATCCCCCCCTAGACCTGAGCCAGGAAAAGCATGGCATGGTTTGAGTAGGAATTAAGGTGCTGTAGGAAAACATGAAGAATAATACTAATTGTTGGCGGGAACTTGAGCGAGGTCCGGCTTGAGGCAGAAGAAATGGTATCCACCATTACAGTTATCACAAAACAACATCTGATCAGCATCATCCATCCTTTGACATACCTTACATGGATAATCAGGTGGAGGAATCCAAGTCAACGTGATGATGGTAGTATCTAAGTTTGGCAAGTGGCAGGGTGCACAATTTTTGGAATGATCTCAAATTGTGCATCCGTCAGCTCCTTGTAACTCCAACACACTTGAAGGCCTGATTATTTTAATCCTCAAGATAGTGCGACCGAAAGAAGTGTCTAGAGTATCATTTGGTTGTCATTAGAGATACACAAAATCACCAACATCAAATTGTCTCACCTTAGGTTTATAACTGCCACCTCGTGTGTGTGCATATCGTAAGGTGTCTCGATGCTATGCAATGGACAAGTTCTCCATGGCCATGGGCATAACCCTCCTAAATAGAGCAGCCCTTTTTGCAATGACCCCCAAGTGGCTAGGGAATCCAAGTCCACAACCTGGTCCATTTGAGCAATAATGGAAGAGGGTGGAATGGGATGTCCCCAAAAAGTAAAAAGTAAGGAGAGAAATGAGACAAAGAGGCATGTTTGGACATCCTGTAACCCATTGGCGATGTAAGGGAGGGCCAAGTCCCAATCCTCTTTGTTCCTAGTGAGGCAAATCTTCCGAAGTCCCTTCTTGCATGTTTGAACCATCCTCTCTACAAGGCCATCAGCTTGGGGATGATCTCTTGAAGTTTGACGATGGTCAATGAGAGCATGGTCAAATAGGTCTTGGAATTCTCCCTTGAATTCTAATCCTTGATCAGTAAGGCACTCAGCACAAGCCCCAAACCTACTTAGGACTTGTTGTAAGAAAGCATGGCTGGTGTTGTGTGATGACTTGTTCGGTAGCGCAACAAACTTGACTCACTTTGAAAAATGTTCAATCATAATCATGATGTAGACATTACCCCTCGAGGTCTATGGTAACTTTCCAGCTAAATCACATGACCAGTGATAGAACATGCCCTGAATAAGGAGTGGAAAAAGTGTGAACTATCGAAAGGAGAAAGAAGTTTTCACCCTATCACATTGTTCACACTTAGCAATGATGTCTCAGACTTGAACATACATATCTCTCCAATGGTAATGAGGAGCGAGAAGGCTATGAGTACATTTAACTCCAAAGTGTCCAAGCTCTGAATGTACCTTCTAAATAAGACCAGGCCGTTCATGTGATGGAGGAACCATTCTGTCACCTTGTGGTAAGCATCGAACGAGGTGATTATCCTTCCATGAGTAGCGTTTAGACTGCTATTGTATGCAATCCCGATGACTTGATGTAACTTGGGGAGGGTATTCCCCATGCTAAAGAAACCTCAAAGTGTCTAAGTCCTCCCATATATCCACAATGGGATGCTTAACTAGGTTACATTGTAGTAATGCAAGATAATTAGATGCATCAAATACATGTATTGCTGGAATCTAGTCAAAGTCTTACTTGGCTTCTGAGAAATTTTCAGAAGTAATGAGGGGTCTCCGCGACATGGTATCCGCGTTCTGATGTGTAATGCCAGGTTAGTGAATAACCTTAAACTCATATTCCTGAACTATAAGCGCCTAACAAGCTAACTTACTAGTAAGCTTATCGTTGGTCATCAACCACTTGATAGGTTGGTGGTCGGTATATAAAGTGAAATTGGTGCCATAAAGATAGGGCCTGAAATGTATGACGACCCATACAACAACAAGGCACTCCCCTTCATATGAAGAGTAGTTGCTCTCAGCCTTGTTGTTGCTTTGGGATGCATAGGCGATAACATATTTTTTGCCTTCTTCATCAAGTTGGCCAAGAATAGCTCCAATACCAAGAGCACTCCAGTTAGTGCGTAGAATGAAGACCTTGTTGAAATTAGGTCTTCTTAGAATGGGAAACTCTAAAAACTTTTCCTTGAGTGTGTTGAAAGCTTCTTGAGCCTCATCACTCCATGTCTAAGCAACATCCTTTTTTAACAATGCATAGAGAGGATGCGCAATAGTACTGAAGTCTTGGACATAAATTTTGTAATAATTACATAATTCGATGAAACTTTTCAATGTGTGAACATTAGTAGGATTGGGCATTTCCAAAATGGCTACTACTTTGGCCTAATGAGCCATAATACCATTTGGCAAAATTCTATGTCCAAGGTAGATTACTGAGGTGACAGCAAACTCACATTTTTTAGGATGGATCTTCATATTGACTTTGTGGAGCCTCTTGCATAACTCATCAAGATGATCCAAATGCTGCAGGAGTCTTTTGTTATGCATTACGACATCATTTATGTAACACTTCAAGAAATTTGCCCCTTCGAGAACCTGGTCCATGACTCGTTAAATGATGTGCATTCTTCAATCTAAAAGGCATCCCAAGCCATTCCCATAACTTGTTACTTCCAAGGGATGTCGTTTTCTTGCGATCCTTCACAGTGAGCGTAATCTGGTTGAAGCTTTGCTTTAGATCCATAATTGTGAAGATGTTTGAGTCTCTAATGTTATCAAACAATTTTTCAGGGATGGGCATGGGGTACCTGTCTTGAGGTGTAACTAGGTTCAAAGGCTTATAATCCTCGCACATCTTTTTCTCTGTCCATAATCCAACTGAATCTTTTTTTGCTAGCATTACTGTAGCGGCTGTGAAATCAAAATTTGATGGTTGAATGAAACTGGCTTCATGGAGCTCTTTACATCTTTCATCTACTAGTTTTCATTCAAGTTTGTTCAACCTATGCCTCCTCCGATAGACGAGTGTCTCATCTGTAAGGTCTATAGAAAACTACATGGTCTTACACCTACCTAAGTCTTTCATTGAGAATGCGAACACATTTTTGTACTTAATTAACAAATCTATGACCTGGTCTCTCTCCTTCTTGGTGAGTTGGTTCCCCATAACGAAAGGGTAGTTGTAAACACATGGAATGGAATTGGAAAGTGTGTTTGAAGAACCTAGTGTATTGGGTTTTCCACTATCCAACTACGCAAATTCGTAGAAGGTTGTAATTGTTTATTTAGAAGTTGATGTACCTCCAGGTGTATCAAACACAACTTGAGTCAAATTACATGATACCTCTTCCCCCCCAACACTAAAAGTGAAATGTAGAGTGTTGAAGATAGGCAAGTGTATTTGGTTGGGGTGCCATGTGGTCGCATTGCCAGAACTGCAAGCTGATTGAATCAATGTTGGTGTTGTGTACATTTGAAAGAGTACACAAGTTACTAACAACCATGTAAGGGAGTTCAGGTCCATGCCTCTCCCCAGTAGAGTGTTACGTTCCAATCTAGTCACCTTAGTGTGACTAGTAATGCTAATTTGGAACCCGATAACCATTTTTCTTTCTTTTAAGCTTGGTTCATCCCAAGTGGCTAAATCATGACGATACACTAGGCCTGGTCCATCTCCTTAAAAGGCCTGTGCTTTTGGGAAGGAGACAAAGGTGGGCTAAACACCTCTTGGTTCTCCTATTGTGTTCATAGGAAACCAAGGAGGTTTCTCTTGCCTTGTAACTGGTTGGCAAGAATTCTGATCATCCAATATGTGAGAAACCTGCAAGTTGGGGTCTTTAATGGTGTATCTTAGAACCAGCTACAAAACTGAAAGTGGTGCCAGGTTGGTCCACCAGTTGTGTAGCTGATGTGCATAGGAGCTACATTGTGCCGCATCAAGTAGGAACGACTTTCCGAGGCAATCTTTGACCAGCGTGTAGTGCTCTTGGACTTTTTTCCTCTAGTCAAGCTGAGAAGGGGTGTTCTCAATTACATAACCAAGCGTAGGAGAAATGAATTGAGCCCAAGTGATCAATCGTACCATGTTCGTGAAGAGACCGAATCTTATGTCACTCAAGCTTTCTCCAAATCTAGCCGCTGAAAATCCTTGACACTCCAACCTGAAATGATGAGGTCGACGAGGCCAAGTAATTCCATATGCTTCTTCTGAATTAGTTGTATGTCGGAGGGCAAGAAAGTGAAACTGGCTTTCCATGTGGTGGTTGCAAACTGTTGTGGAAATTTGGCTATGAGTTCCATCATTATCGATGCCACCATTTGCCTTGTAATAGGATCAATGTTTACATAAAAATACCTCCGAACCACCATCCCTAACTATAGTAGGGCTTCAAGACCTATACCAATACCACCAAAGAGGTCTAGTAATGTAATCCCCTCCTTAGGCGGTGTCCAGGTGATTAGTTGATGAAATATTGGTTTAATCGGTTTGCCATGGTTCTCAATGCTCTCAAAACTAAACAAAGCTTTGACCAAGGGCTCTTGGGCTACTTTGAACCTACGTAAAACCTTTGGTCCGTGTTGAATGTCAATAGGAACCACCTTCAAGCTTTTAGTAGCTTGAGCGTAAGCTATTTCCTCTTCATTTCCCTTTATCCACTCGTGGTTAGTTTGTTGGATGTAGGAAATAATGTGTGTTTCCTTGAGCATACAATGGTGAGCCATAGGACTATGGTTCCCATGTAAATTAAGGGGTATGTATCCCAGGTGGTGGTCATTAGTCTCCCAATCCACTTGGTTGTATGCATGTTCAAATTAGTTGTCAATTGTGAAACCTGGTGGAAATAGGGCCTCTTGCCCAATGAACATATCGTAATTAGTGGCATTGGTGACAAAACATTTGACCTGTAAGTAAAGCTCCTGATCTGTACCTTCATTGAAATAAAGTGCAATAAAATCCGAGCTTTCCCCAAGTACCTCCTTTACGTTCCCACTAGCGGTGCGAATTTGCCACATAGATTTTCGTAATTTGGAGTTAAGCATGCCCATATTTTTGGCGAACTGAACTCTAAGAATCACTGGTTGGGCACCTGTATCAAGAAATACCACTCTGGGTGTATGTCCTCCCACTTGGATTGTTTACCTAATATTGTCGACAATGGTAACTCTGGTGGCGATGGAAGTTTTCTCACTAAGCACCACCTTTGGAAATGAGTGAAAGACTTTGTGGAGAGAATGGCTATCCACAACACCTTTGTTAAGTAACAAATCCACAAGTGAGGTGTTTTCAATTCCCTTCTGATATGTGAATGTAGAATCAGAAGTAGGAAAGCCCACTAATTTAGCCATGTTAGAATTAGTGACCAGATTATGAACGCCATCTACAACATGTGAGCTAATCGAATGTCTCTCCAAGGTGTTGGATGGGACCTATGTAGCATGTGGATTAGGGATTGGTAAAGGACCTGATGTAGTGTTCAGGGTATCTTCTAGTATTGCAATTATGTCCCTAGTGCTTAGCTTCAAATCTTGAAAACTAAATAATGGTGTCCTCACAAGCTTTTGTGTCATTTCACGCATTTGAAGTTGACATTTTATAAGCTGATCAGTGGAAAATTGTGTGTTTTCCTGATGTACTCCTAGGACACGAGAATTTGATGCCCTAATAGCTTGTGGTGTAGTAGTCTCCTCCCCCCTTGCCAACAAGGTGCGTTCTTCTTCCGTGTTGAAAGGACGAAAATATTGTGGCATGATTGCTTGAGCTCTTCTAGCCCTGGTAATAGGACTTGAACTAGATGCAAGTTCATCATTCTGAATTACTTGCCTAGTGGCAAAAACTCTGGGTGCCACACTAGCGTCTTGTGCCGTAACATAGGAAGGGCAAAAAAAAGTAGTAAATTCTAGTGTGAGACTAAAACATACTCCCCAACCATGGCATCGTGTGGGAGGCCATATAATGACCTTGGAGGTCCCTCCTATGATCTTGAACCTTGTACAGGTTGGGCATGACTAGCTGGTTAGGAAGACTTGCTTTTTAGATTAGCAAGTTAGGCCTTCAATGATTCGAGTTCATTTTATGAGTCTGAACTTGAATTGCATGGGCTTGAAGCACCTTCCTCTTGTCAGCATTGTGCTCCTTTTTCTTAACATTCTTATTGGAATTACCTTTGGTGGGCAAAGCCTGAGTGGAAGGCTGATGTGCCTTGGCTTTTGGTTGAGGGACATCGAAAGATGTTGGCAGATTTTGTTGTGGTAATTGGAGTTGCTTCCGTTTTGGGAACTTGGCAAAACAGACAGCTTCCTGATGTCCTTCTTTCCCACAATAATCACAAAAGAGATCCTCGGAAGGAATGTTGCACTCATTAGCTTTATGGGCAGGATTGCCATAGTAGTTGCAAAAAGGTAGGACCTGGGTGTAGCCGAGTGCATTGCTTTGGCCCTTGAAGAAGAATTTGATGATCTGGTTGGCGTAGCTAGTGTAGGCTAAGGCCTTGAACATGATGGAGGCCTCATAGTACTGGCCTCGTGTGTACATGAGCCAGTTCCAGCTTTTCGAAAATGTTGTACACATTTAGTAAAGTGTACGAGTCTCCAAATTCTACAAAACCTTGTTGCAAAACCTACGCATGGAGTGTTGGAGTATCTTCCAATGAACGAAAATATCGATGGGTAGCTTCCAGGTTTGTGATGCTCTAAGTATTTTTTTTGAGTTTAAGAAGCCTCCTGTAGAGCATCTTGAGGGTTTCATCCTTTTGCCGAGAAAAGGTGTCAAGTTACAATTTTTTTTCAAAACTTTTGACTAAAAATTCTAGCTCAAGAATTCGAAAGAATTTCTCCACTATATCAACAAAAGTTGGCGCATCGGTGGTGGGAAGAATGTTTGCGGTAGTAGCAATGAGTTGTTGAGGAGAAAAGTTTATTAAAGTAAGTACTGGGTCTAGATTATTGGGCATAGTCCCATGATGTGTAATTATAGCTTGTAATGCAGCTTGAAAGGCAATGGCGATGGCTGTGGCGTAAGTTAGATTGGGAATTTGGGTGACGCCCAAAATCCTTACCAAATGTTGCTCGTAGACATCCAATGCCTCATAATGCACATAATGGCCAATTGTTTGAATGCAAATGCCTTGGTGTAATTAGCGCCATACTTGAGCTCCAATTCACAAACCAAAGTTGAGAAAGTTGCCTTGAACTCCCTCAAAGAAATGGTACCTGGCCTTCCGTTGAATTTTTCAATTCTCCCAAAGGAATTGTCGACCTCCATGGTGTATATGGGTGTAGAGGTTATGGCTTGGAGTGGAATATACGGTGATGGTGTGAAAACAGGTGCAACAGCAAGTGTACCCCACTGATTAACCCCTCCAAATGGACTCTGATGTACCATTGATGTAGCGTAACCTAAACCTTAATTCCTAATAGAAGTTGTACTAGATGACGATGGCGATATAGATGCTTGATGGTACTGTAAAGAAGATTGTGAACTCAAAGATATTGGTTCAAAGGATTGTGTGTTACTTCGTAATTGATACCTTCGTTTTGGATGAGTGGTAGTGCTTTCATCATTTGAGGACATGGTGTTGTCCCATGCCCTAAAATTTTACAGTAATATAAAGCTTTAACTACAAAATTTTAACACAACGTATAATTTAAAGAATATGGTGTGTTGTCGAGAATGACCAGCGGTAAATGGATGTCAGATGGAGGTCAAACGGACATTAGACGGACGTTGGACAAAAAGATAGGATGACAAAACGCAGGATGTAAGACGGTAGAAATGCAGGACGTAGAATGTAAAATGCAAGGCGATAGTCGGACGAAAGTCCGACAGAAGTTCGACGAACGTCGAACGAAAGTTTATGGACGGTAATAGACATTTTCCAACGTTGCACGTAAGTTGATAGACGTTGGATGTCGGAAGTCGAACATTGGGTAGACGTCCCGGCGCGACAACGATGGCGGCGTTGTAGTGATGGCGATGTTGCGGCACTGTAGCAATGGCTATGCTGTGACAATATAGCTCGCAACGTGTGAGACATTCTTACACACCTTTAACATGAAGATATGCACTCACAAACCCGCTTGGAAGTGGAACTACTATGTAGTTGTAGTCTAATAAGTAAGGTGATTCAATATAATGCAATGAAGTTCACTAAGAATTTAATGCGTTGTGTCCACTTGGAAGATACAAAAACGTTGTGGGAAAATCGTAACTCACCATGATGGAATGTGAAAGGGCATTATGTTGATGTTCATTCAATGTCATGGTTGATGGTTGAACCCCTTTTGTTCCATTCGTCCTAACATCTACACATAACCTCTTAATCTAACATGCATTGGATTTCTGAAAAACTAATTTAAAAAGGAGCCATGGTACAAAATCTTATAAGTTTTTATTCTTTTGATCAAGAGTTAAGCCCTGGGACTAAAAATCACTTTGCTTAGATTGAGGAAAAAAAATAAACAATTTTAACCCCCTCTACTTCCAGCAAGTGTAGCACCCTTATAGCAACCCTGATGATGCTGAAAATTGGAGAAAACCTTTTACACCTCCTACACAAGAATTATTTTAAGTTTGACACAAATCCAACGATGGATTTGGGAGTAACAATTATTTGAAATAAAACTCCAGAAACTTTGTCATGGAAATCCTTTCATGAACTCCACTACAAACACCCTCTACTTCCGGCAAGCGTAGCTCCCTTATAGCAACCCCGATGATGCTAAAAATTAGAGAGAACCTTTTACACCTCCTACACAAGAACTATTTTAAGTTTGACACTATTTGAAATAAAACTTTAAAAACTTTGTCATGGAATTCCTTCCATGCTTATTTCTTGCACACATCTTTTCCATGAACAACCTTTCCACACTTAAGAACTAATCTTTTTTTCACACATTCATTCTCCTCCTTTTCTCTTTTTCCCACACAAGATATTTTTTTCTCCTTTGGTAAGCGTCCATGACCTTTCCTTGAGCTTGTTCCCCTTGTCCAATGGAAGTTTCGAAATCCTTCCCTCCAATCAATGGCCCCCTCATCCTTCAAGAGCCAATGAGAATTGAAAATGATTTGCCCTCCAATTGATTTTAAGATGAGAATTTTTGGGCCCAATGAGACACAAAAAATTATTCCATCCTCCAATCAAATAGGATGACAATCCTCATGACTAATGGGATTGGAGGACTCATCCTTCCCCTTATCTTGGATATCTTGATGAGGTTCTTGAGTTTGATCCTTATCCTTTCTGTTTGTTGACCCTCACATCCTACTTCTTCATCCTAATTATTTCAAGTAACTAACTACTAGGACAATCTATCGGTACTAACAAGTAAACATCCTTGAGTCCTTACTTGACTAAATCAATTCAATGGTTGAAATAACATCCCCGCATACCATTTACTCTTTTGATATCCCCTACTTATTTTTTCTTCCATGCACTAATTAACTATGTAGTACATAGTAAATTGGAATTAAAAATTGCATCACAAAAACCCCCACATACTTCTAGATCCACCGTTGAAATTAAGGTTTGATGACTCCATTAAATCTAGGATGTTCGAATTTTCATGAGGTTCCGCCGTCACTCCCACACCTTACGCCTACCCTAATTTGTTAAATAAAAAAACCTTAACCCCTTCTGAACGCAAGTACCACATTGTCTCTGCTACCTTCTTGGTTTTTTGTTGATGCATGTGAGCATTTAGTCATGGCGGATGATGTCGTTACGCCCTCGAATCTTCTAGTTTCATTAGTAGAGAAGGAAAAACTTGAAGAAGCACTGCTTGACGTGAAGGTCTTTCAACGGTTGCGCAAAGAAGAACCGTCCAGAAGAATGGTGCGCATTCGAGTTGATCGTTCAGCATGGGATCATCGATTATCTCCTAACCCACATGCTTTAGCAATTTATTTAGAATTTGTTCCTGTTTGTGGAGCTGCACCAGAATGGTTTGAATAGTGTCAATGTGAAGATGATGATGTTTGTCTTCATTGTCAAACTTGGGTTCCCGGTGATGGCCATTATCGTTGGCTGCGAGGCCCAATCAATCCCCTTCCCATGGAGCATCGAGCCGAATACCTAGCTCGCACCATTCATCGCATTTTGGAGTTTTTGCAATTGTGATCTATCCCCTTAAAGTTATTTACTAAGTTGTAATTCACCTGAGGCCATTCAGGTGGAAATGTTAATGCCTAAGTTTGATTTTGATTTTATTTAAGAGTCTGATAAAAGTGAAAACTAAATAAAGATGTATTAGGACTACATCTTAAAAATCTTTCAAGTAAATCATTCGTGCCTGAAGATTGTTTTACATACTAACTTAATATTGTCATGGTGAGATGTTATTACTAATTATGGGCCTGTATTCCCAATATATCAATAAATCAAATTTAATTCTACATCCCCTTTCCTTTCTCTATAACATAAAATGATCATGCACTTAAAAGGTTTACTAGGTCCTAAAATTAACTAAGCTTTGCATCAATTTAAATAAAAGAAACTTTTATGCTGAAATATCCAAAAGCTAATTCAATTCTTAATAATTATTATTTGGACGTTTATCAGGATTCAAATCATTAATACTAAGGAAAATTATGGAACTAAAGCTTAACAATTTGTGGTATTATAATCCATGATTCACATAACGCTGCACTGCAGCTATGGTGGTGCTGCAGCGCGCAACGGTGTGGCGCTACAACTCGCATCATGGGAACATTGTAAGCTCACATCGTGGCAGTGTTGTAAGCATGCGACGCTACAACATGCGTGCGTCATGGCAACCATGTTGCTTTGTAGTGATGGCAAGCGGCACTATGTTGCTTTAATAGTGATGATGGGTGCCGCCGCCAAAAATTTTGTTTTTTTTACTCGACAACTTTAAAACCTTCTACCACAGGAAGGTGCGTTTCTACGTGTGAAAAAAGAGAGAGAGGAAAAAAAAAGAGCGAGAAAGAGAAAAAGAAGGGGGGAAGAGGTTTGAAACATACTTTGTTAGTTGGCAGAAATATGAAAATGCAAGTTCCCTCCAACAACACCAGCAGCAACACTAGTAGCAATTTGTGCTCCCTCCGGCAACAACAACATTAGTAGTAGCAACAACTCAAGAACTTAAAAGCAAAAGAAATTTGCCATTTTCAACATTAAGCAACAAATAGTAGAATTTTTTTACAATTGAATTACAAAGAAAGAAGAACATGTAATGCATGTAGACGGTGGCCGTGTAATGGCCATCGTGAGCATCTAAAAATCCTATTTAATTATGGAGGAAACTCTCTTGACAAATAAATTTTAGAAAAATTAAAAAGAGAAGGGAAGGGCTTGGCCTTTTATACAACCACCGACAAGTTGAAACCCTAAGCACCTAATAGCATGCAGTCACCTATGAACGTACACTTACCTTAAAAGTGTACATTAACCCTAAAAGGCATGATGGGCATGTTCGTAATTGGCCATGATGTATGAAGCCATGTACGAGCATGACAAAAGCATTGTAGTTTTTTTGAACTACAAAGTTTCTTGAAAAGGATAATTTTACTAACAAATTTACAAAGGCAAAAAAACTAGGTTAGATTATATTTTGAGCAAGAACTTTTTTTAAATGTAAATAAAAAGGTTTTTAAGGAAAAATAAAAAGATACTTTGTTTTCATTAGGGTATTTAGTTTATTTCAAAACAGATTAAAATTCACACATGCCCAATTCCATTATTATTGTCCTTTCCCTAATTTTTTGGGCTAATTAATACACTTTTGCAAATCCCCTTGTGACGACTTGATAGACACATATTTCAAGTCTTTGCAAACTTTTCATATGTTGTGGCACATTGACATGATTTAAAAAATGCATGCCCAAAAATAATTCCTTGGAAACTATCCTCCAAACCCAATACTTCACAACTTACAATTGATTTTCATGTTGTAGTCATAATATTTAAGTTAGACCCTTCATCCTTGCATAGGTAACAATTTTTTTCTTCAATTCACATTTGCCCAACATTCCAATCAAATTTTATGGCCAAAGTTTGTTTAGTAGTTAGGGACTTCAAAAAACCCAAGGGTGACATGCTTTGGTTGTCGATCAATCCCCAAGAATTTGATCATTAATGCAAAAATATCATGTGTAGCTTTTGACATCTACATGTCCAGCTTGTAGTTGCAAAACCACATTTTACCAAGGTTGGCAAAACAAATAATTGTTTGGTTTTTTTCCATTAACTTATGCAACATTTCTTGTGAAAGTTATTTATTAGAAAATAAAATAATTCTTGGACACAAATGCATACTAAAATGCATTAACCAAACATTTCTCATAAACTGCAAGGATAAATTATTTTTCATAATTAGAAACCCTACATCCTCCAAAAATTGCTTTTGCTCCACATCATCTTTTTTGAAAGGTTCTTTCTCAACAAAAAAATTGAAAATATAGTTATTAAATATATTAGGCCTTTTTAAACTAGTTGTCTCTTGTCATTTGTTTTCACAAGATTGTTCACTTCTTCCTCAAAATTTTGGCAACAACAAAATGGTTTATAAACACATTTTTTTCGATACAATTATCCCATTTGTTGTATTATATAAAATTAAGGCTTTTCCTGCTTGAATTTTTTGTTTGAAATTAAAATTGGATTATTATAACAAAAGATTCAAGCCACAACTTGAGGATATATAAGATTAACATCTTTCTTACTATTAATATAATAAAATGCCCAACACAATGGAGTTTTGTTATTTTAAAAAAAATTCTTTGCACATTCAACTTTCGTAAAAACAAATTCATTTTTTTGCACCATTTTTTGAATTTTTGTTTAATTATGTTCAAAGATTTGGATTTTCTTCAAAAATCTCTTACAAAGGTTCATCTTCCATTAACACTTCATTGATGAAAACATCACATGTTTTTCATTTAAAAAGGACTATTCCATGTTCAACTTTCATAAAAGCCAATGGGTAGATAAAACATTAGACCATTTAATGATCTACCAAAATATTACAAACATGTACAAACAATATGATATACCAAATTGGACACATTTACAAAACAAGACATTCACAATCCTATCCTTTGACCATTGTGCAAAATTATAAGATTAATGTGTATGATTTGAATGTATGTATATGTAAGAGTAGTCTAGAGTATAAATCCTACATGAAAAAGAAAAAAAAATGTTCTTTTTTTTCATTTTGTTTGTCTTCTTTGCATTCATTCCAAGACCATCACCTTCAACAGTAGTGTTTTAGGGTTTAGGGTTTGTGAGAGCTTTGAAGCTTTCACCTTATGACTTTTGTTGCCTTATTGTTTCAACTTTGATGCAATTACGTGAAAGAAAAAGTCTCAAAAAATTGTGAACACTAAAAAGAAGGCAAAATTGGGGTTGTGAGCTACAAATTGCAAGCTCTATCAATTATCACAAAGCTTAAGCCTTCTAGCTTTCTCCCATTTTTTAATTTTTTCATCTTTCACCAAATCCCCTTTGTTTGTTTT
>Ga0116231_10001987_pt1 | contig 42656 bp, 21 predicted proteins | sample S1TSphgellanicum_2_FD_89695 | JGI IMG/M metagenome (GOLD analysis project Ga0116231, IMG submission 89695) | Host-associated microbial communities from peat moss isolated from Minnesota, USA - S1T2_Fd - Sphagnum magellanicum MG | ecosystem: Host-associated > Plants > Peat moss > Unclassified... | reverse complement strand
AGAGGGCCCCGCCCAAGCTGAAAAGAGCCAAAAAAGCCAAAGAAAAAAAAGGGGGAGAAGGCTCAAAAAGGAAAAGAAAAGGGGGGGGGGGGGCACCTAGGCAGCCTGTGAAAAACAAATTCAGAGGCAGTCTGAATTTTTGGGCAGAAGGTTCAGCAGACCAGAAAAGCAATTTATGCATTGGACAGCCTAAAATTATTTTTTTGGTGGGGCATTGTGAAGCTCACTCAGGTAGTTCACATAGTGAATTTGGACTTGGCAATTTGACAATGTTGCATTGGTGATATGGAGTTGGCAGCTTAGGAATGCTGACTTGGCAATATGGACTTGACAACTGGGCATTGTTGACTTCGCAATTTGGCAAAGTGGAATTGAGAACTAGGTAAAGTGAATAGCTCAGCAAATAGCCGACCACATGGTATTCCATGTTTTATGGATGAGCATTCATGAATTTTCAATGGATGAACTTTCATGGATAAAATTTCATCCAAAGAGCCTCAATGAAATACTACTTGAAATTTTATTCCACACATGAAAGTTCATCCAAGAAATTTCATCAGGATTTCTAATAGCGAAATATGGGATTACATAGGACTATAATCCAATGTAGCCACAAAATTTATGGCTAACAAAATCTGAATCACATATAATGACATGTTCCCTTGTCACATGAATATTAGTTTCCACCTGCACCGCAAATATTGTAATGACATTCTATATATGTTAACATTAAACATGTTAGATTTAACTATTTACAATGTGAAACATATCCCAATAATCTTGTCAAACATGCACAAACACACACATAACCAAAAACATTTCTCACTCCACATGGTAAAATTCAAGCCTCACTTCAAAACAATCTGATGTATTAACAAAAACAAAATCACACATAAAACACATACACAAAGTTAGAAAGGAGAGGGAGACTCAACTTCACAAAGATGAGTCTCCTTCCTCCTCCAAGAAGGTAATAATGTAATAATCCAAAACTCTAAAAAAATTGAACCTGTTCACACTAAGGTTCACCAAAAAGTCTTGACACAAGATTGAAATAGCAATAATGGACCTCAGACATATTTGTGTGGTTTTTTCTTGAAGTTAATTTATGTGTTTGATCTTGAGAGTGGAAAAAAAAGTATATCACTATTTTAGTGGTTTGAAAGTGTGTTTTCTTCTCAAGAGAGCTACTGCAATGAATTCAGCTCTACTAGGTCTTCTAAGACATGGGTTTTTCAACCAACATGACTAACACAAATAACTAACTGACATAAAGTTAATAACCTTGTCATGAATTTTTGTAGATGAATGTAAATGAATCATTATGGATGTTAAAAGTATAAATGAATATTTGTGGATGAAGAAAAATTCTAAGTGATATTCCATGCATAATTTCATTTCATTTTGAAATAGCATGAAGCTTCTTGTGATTGTTTCATCAAACCATGAAGAGACGCCATTCCCTCTAGTTTGGTTATTCAACTTCCCTCCCAAATGCAATTTCAACATCATTATATACACATGCAATTCATGTAATAAATGGGGTTCACCTCATTTGTCAAGATTAATTTCATCCATAGACATAAATTTCTTGGGGTTATAGTATATCCATAAGAATCATTCCATTTGGTTAGCCAATTTCAGTCATCATCCATTAAAATGATGATTCATCCTTGCATTGGTATTTCATTCAATGGGCTTCATTTCCACAATCTTTATAAAGATTGAACACACCCCAAATTTTTTTTTTGAGTTTGAGACTTTTCAAATTGTTGTCAAAATGCAGTTTCAAAAAAACACTAAAGGCTAGCTTGAAAGGTCTCCTCCCAAGCTTAAAAGAATTTATTTATTATAAATACCATAATTAAATGAATAAATCCACTAGAAATATTAAATAACCATAATAAAAATGTATAATTATGATATTTTCCTTAAATCGATTTTGGTAAGTAAGTTCTTGCAAATAAGTTAGAAAAATAGTGAAATAACTCAATAATATAGTTTCTATAAACTAATAAATATGATTTAAGATAAATATTATAATTTATTATATCATTGTAGATTAATGTGGATGTATTTATGGTGATTAAAATTGTTGTACATAAGATAGTGAAATTTTTGAAGTAGAAAAATGCTTTACTGAAAATTATTATTAAATTTTTCAATGACCATAATACATTGCCCTAATTCTAGCAATGTGACTCATTTGAGCTAGTTTAAGTAGAGTAACTTTAGTTTTCATAATTCATTCTTTTGAATACACTTCTTAAACTATAATCTATTTGGTTGATTCTCAAGTGAAAAAGACAAAGAAAATGTTCTTTTGGATTTGTGCCTAGTCACAAGCAAGTTTTCAATACCTTTGGCACCATTTTGCATCCTATTTCTTTTCAAATTAAATTAAAAAATTTGAATGCAATTCAAGTTGCATGCAATGTCATTCAATATTTTCATTTGAATGGAAATTATCTTTCACAAAATCAAATTTTTTTTCCAATTAGTCAGCAGTCATTGGTAGTGTGCAACAACATAAAGCCCAAGTTAGGTTGTGAAATGTAGTCCTAGTATTCAGCTGCAAGCAGAAAAAAATTGTGAATTTTTATTTATGAAGGTAGGTTATTTATTTGTCACATTGAGATCTCCCAAATCGCGGTACCCCTTGTCACTCTCTTGAAACCATTGGAAAGCCCCCGATGAATTGGAATTTGGGGTGCATTGAGTTGGTTTCATAATGTTTCAACCTATTGTGGGAAGTTATGGAATATTGAACAATTCTTTTACTGAAATTTCATTTAATTCAAAATTTAAAAATCAGCTGAAATTTGGCACATTTTTTATGTTTTTGGCAATTACTTATTGAGTAGTATTTAACCAAGGCAATTTGGAAATTTTTAGATCTGAGGTGTGAAAGATATTGAATTTTTAGTAGTTTTGTCATTGGAGATGTTACCACTAGTTGATCGCTTTTGGGACCTGGAGTGGGGGTAGGCCTAGTGTTAATACCCTTGCTTTTATGAAGAGGTATTAAGCTAGGCCAAAAATGGTGTCCAAAAGTTTTAGGTGACAAAATAATGCAACATGCACCCAAGAGGCTGCTTTTTCTTTCACCAATACAACTTTGAAGTTTTGCATACATCAAAGATGTATAAATTTGGTCTTCAATTAGATTGTATGAATTCGATTTTTTTTCTTTTTTTGCTCCTTACAATTATTGGGTTTAATTTTTGCCTTTTGTTCAATCAAAAAAATTGCATATGCAATGCATGGTCATAGCTATGAACAAAGCAACAAAATTTCTTTCCAATACCCCCTTAAATCAACGCCCAACAAATATATTAGACAATGCTTTGCATATGATGAGTGAAGGACATCTCAATTGATGTTGTTTTCTATACCCAAAGCCTATAGGGGGTGCAATGGGGTCTGAAAATAACATGCCTCTTCATATGGGGGTCCATTATAGAAACACCAACATCCAACTGTGATTCATTGGAATCATAGCTTCTGGGTCACCTATGGTTATTTCTATTAAGTAGTTGTGAGGTGGATCCCAAATGATTTCAAAAAGAATCTAAAACAATAAATTAAAGAATGTGAAATTTTGAAATTTGAACAACCCCGCCCCCAATAGAAATTGGTACTTCCAAAACATAATGATGGACTTGCTTCCCTTCAGCCTATCTATATAGATTATTCAACTTTGGGCAAAAGTTATCATATAAGGTGTGGTGGGCTATTGGGAACATCTTGGGAAACACATTAACAACTTGGGAACGTGTTGAAAATGCATTAAGAATATGATGTGAATACATTGAGAACTTGATGTGAACACACATGATTGACGACTTTATGAGTACTTTATGCATGTTTTCCTTTAGGGTGGGGACAGGGTTTTTGAAGATTTTTTAGATATCGATGTTCCGAATGTGTTTTCCAAATAGTATTTGTCACCTATTTTTGCTAAACTGAATGCCCTCATCTTTGATCAACCTTCGGTGAACTAGGTGTAGTTCCTATGCACCTTAACTTTAGCCGTGGAGTTCTAGTTCCTATGCAACTTAACTTTAGCTGTTGAGTTTATCATTTGCTTGGTGAATATTGAGTCTACCTAAAAAACTCCAGCAAAACCAAATCATGTGTACCTATTAGCACAAAAGTGGATGTCACATGGTGCATGCAGTTGATAAGCTTGCAAGTTTAGCCTTTCAGGCCTACCTTTACTAAATATGTGACCCTTAAACTAAACTAAGGTCTCTAAACACTTCCCATGTTATGAATTAGGATCTAAGAGCACCTATGCCATGGGCAGCATTAGGGCCTCTAGGAGTGAGTGTTTATCACATCTAACATTGTGTTTCCAAATCTGGATTCCCCACCCATAAACACGAAAAAGAGGACACACCAAAGTGAGAGACCGGTTACATAAGGCAATCAATATAGCTGGCCAATCAGGAGCCATCTTTTTGGGCTGAAGGTGCGGCCTTTCAATGGAAAGAGGCCCTTATTAAAGTTTTTATAGGTGTTAATGGACCCTGGACTTGCAGCCTATTAAAACAATTCTGCACTCTTTCATGTGATGCAAAAGTTACTTTCAAACCCAGAAAAGATGGAGCCTTTTTTACTTCCTATTTCATCACATGTCTTTTGCTTCAAAAGCAAGGTACCTCTTATCCTGAATCCACAAAGATACTCAAGTACAGGGTTTCTTTCCAGGATTTTGTGATGTAGCCAAAGTGGTATTCATTCACAAATTAATTTAGTCAAATTTGGCTACATACTAGAAATGAAAGTACAAAAAAAATAGAATCGTGCTATATTCTTGGCTACCTACTATAACTTATCATTAAAAAATCTTGCTAATTAAAAAAACATTCTCCAACATTTGGTGAATTTGGATCACTCTTTCCATGAAAGTTCCTTGTATAGGTCAAAAACATATTTTTCAGGCTGAAATTTGCGGAAAATTTGCCAGTACAAGAAACGTTGCTCAAGTACGGAGTGTCATTAGTGTATGAAAAGTCACCTTGATAAGCATCAATTGTGGGGGAGAGAGGGGGGTTGTTAAAAATTGTCACTTGTTCAAGAAGTCACACAACATATGCAAGTTGTCCATCCCCCTACACATACAATAAAAATCCAATGATGTCTTTTTGAAATCCAAAATGCACATGGCACTCTTATTGATAAGCTTGCATTTTGGTCTTTTAGGCCTACCTCCACTAAAAATTATATCAAAATTTTGAGAATTATAATGTAAGGGTTGGTAGCTACAATGACTTTGACCCATCTGGTAAAAAAGTTGTCCTATAATTTATTCCACGATTATGCATTTCAACATCCATTGAATCATTAAATTATTGGTGTTTGTTTTGAGATTACTTATGCAATTTGGTGGCCACCAGATACCATTTCATTTGTTGACCTTGCCTACCAAGAGAAGGATATTGGGTTTAGATTCATTATGAAGTATAGCTTAAGGATTTTGGCCCCTAGGTAGTAGGTCTATTTATACATATATGAAGATTTCAAGATATTTTGGCTTGTGTTTAAACTTGAGATTAGTTATAGAGTTATGATATCTTGAAGGATTTTGGTTTCTTTCAGAGGATTTTTTTGAAGATTATATTTTTGCATGGTGAAATATTTGAATTCCATAATTCTTCTTTTGCCTTAAGATAGTTTTTAATGTAAATGGCAAGGCCACAGTGCGACACACCCCTCGTTGTTGTAGCCAATGCATGTATTGTGTTCTTGGCCTCTGGTCGATAGCCAACTATGTTTCAAGTACTAATTGTCAAGAAGCAAGATAGGACAGACCCATGTCCTCGGTAAAAGCCTTTTTCTCCTCCTCAATGATATGTTCTCTTGCAGTTAGTGTCAATCAATTGTTATGAACCTGACATCATGCTTTTATTGAATGTCTATTTATTAAAAAATTCTCTAAGCACCTATACATATCATTTTTCAATGTGTTACAATATGGTGGCCACTAGATAAGCTCTATAAAATATTCATAATTTATGTATTCTTATTTTATTGCATCCAAAATTCATTGGGCATGTGCTTGGGTGCATAGCCTCAGCCTTTAATAACCTAATTCCATCATGCTTTGAAACTTTTACCATATTTGAACACATAAACAATCTCCAACACATTGTATACTTGTGATAGTTTGGTATAATGGCCCAAAAAATATCTTTTGAAGTTTTGAGTAATGGTGGCCAATGTATATATTATGTTATTATTTTACAACATATCCAACTTAATTTCATCCTTGGTCAATCCTAGTTGAAGGCCATCAATTTTGACTAGAATGCATATAAACACCCATCATAAAAGAGGGAAAATAACACCTATGGTAAAGATGCTATGAGAAACCAAATGCTGATGGTTGCTAGATTGAACTTGTTCTTACCACTAGGTTAGAAAAAAGCTAAAATTAACAATCTAATCCATCAAATTATTAAACACACGTTTTAACATGTATGGATGAAATTAATCCCACAAATGAAACATAAGACATGGATGGATTTATATTCATGCTCTAATAGATGAATGAAAATGAATTCTCATAAATTTAAATCATGACATCAATGAAATTGATAACATGATGAAAGGTATCACATGAATGAAATTGGTCAAATGATGAAATTTTGTAGCAAAAATGAATCTACATTTATGGATATAAAAAACCATCATTCACATTTATTGTTTATTTATATGTAATAGGTGGGATGCCCACTATTTTCATGGGCTAGGATGGTAGAAAGACAATTTGAAATTAGGTAATGTGCCAATATAGTTTAATGTGCTTCATGATTAAAATTATGTCATGTGCCAATTATAGTCTAGTGTGCTTCATGATTAAAATTAAGTCATGTGCCAATTATAGTTTAGAATGCTTCATGATTAAAATTAGGTTATTTTATGAAGGAAGGAAAGATGAATCCAAAGTTATATTCTTGGCTTATCATTGTTTGCCAAACATAATTCCATGTTAACATTTGTTTATTGTTTCATTCCATTAGCTTCCTTCACTTGCATGAAAATCCATTTCAATCTTTGCAACAAAGGCAAGACTTACCCTTACTTACTTTGTTGCATTTGTTGCATGCAACAATTTCTCTTTCATGCTTTTGCTTGTGGGGGATTAATAATCTTGAAAAAATATTATCCTTTGAAAGGTAACATGAATTGTGTCAAAAATCTTGAGTCAAAAATCCATTTTATTTGTTGAACCCAAAATGCTAGATAAAGAAAGAAAAGAAAACCTACCCCCAAAATAATATTAAATTTATTTTCAAAATAATACTTTTTTTTGCCCAAGTTGGCCCCCTCAATGTGCTTTCACCTAACATGCATGAATAAAAAGGAATTAAAAGAGATGTGACAAAGGGAAAAAATAAAGGGGGTAAAGGGGAAAAAATAAGGCAAGGAATGTACATGGTGCATAGACTTGAAATCATGTTGAACAATGCAATAGAATCAAAGGCCAAGATGCCCAATTAATTTTGCATTCATTTTCACCAACATTATCCATGTTTGTTCAAGCATCATATTTCAAGAACATCATTTTAACAAGCACAAATGAAGATTTTATTGTTTTTCTTTTTGCACCTTAAACATTAATGATTTGCTTGCAAGGCTTTTGCACTCCTTGTCAAGAAAACATGAAAATTAGTGTAATAGTACCATAAATTAATAATAATTCAACTTACTTGAACTTTTCAAATATCTATTCAAAAAGGATAAATTGTTATTTTGGGGGAAATTTTTTCTTTTTTTGGAGGTAGTATCAAATCATTTTTTGATACTTCCAAATCCACAATTTAAGATACAACTTATTATTATTTCATTAATTCATCACACAATTGCAATTGAATTTTGGGGGGTATATTTTTTTGTCTTGCAATAACTTGAGAATGGTGATGGTTAGGCCATAGCCAAAATTAGTTGTGTTAAGAAAATAATTTGAGACATAATTACAAGAAAAATTTGATGTCGAATATTTAATGTGCATATTTTGACACCACAAATTAAAAATCCAAAAGAAAGGAGCCTTGTGCCATTGCTCTTCTCATCAACTTGAAATGAAATTTATTTAATTTGTTTAAATATACTTCTAGAGGAGACCAAATTTTATAGCTTACCTCATATTACACACATGGCAATCCAATAATATTACTTAGATAACATGCCAAAAAAAATTGTGCATGGGACAAACTCCAAAAAATTAGTAATTTGAAAGCCACAACCATCTCCTTCAATTGAAAACCACAACTAGCCATAATGACATCTCACCAACATCAATGATCGTGACTTTCCTCTTGGTTTGTCCAACTTGTGTGCTTTTAACTTCAACTTTTTGTATACAATGTCAACACCACCTATGACCATGTTGAATACAACATGTATGACATCTAACCTTTCAAAATAACCCAAAGTTTTGTCACAATGGGTTCAAACAAACCATTCATTCTATATGGCTTTTTCCAATGTCATTTATAATCAATTTCAAAGGCACCCATTCTTAAGTCATTGCTTAAGCATTTAAGGCTAATACTTGCATGTAGTTTGGATGGTGAGATGGATGGATAAACAAAAATTAAATAATATCTTAAAGGTATGGATTTTTTTCCCCACTATCATGAATTCCCATCCCCACAAAGAACAATGTACTTGTTTGAAATTTAAATATAACTAAACCAACTTTAGGTGATGTTATGTCATGAATATAAAAATTGGCACAACCCTAGCCTTGGGCTTACAACCAAGGCCAAGGCCACTACATGAAATGAATTTGGGAGCAAGCTAGGAACATGAGATGAATAAGCTTGAGTGAAAATAATTTCCATGAAAGGTGAGAAGTCTTTGGGAGTAAAAGGAAACATCCCTAAAATTCCCATGGTGAACTCCCTAGTTTGGGAATTGGGATTTTTCAAAAGCCTTAAATGTTTACTTATGGCAATTTCAAAGCTTAAATCACCTAGACATCTGGAGATATTTAGGTTGTTGGAAATATTTGAACAAGGAAAATAAAAAAGTGAGGTTATATGCTCAAAGCATATTTCTTTTGAAGGATTCAAATGACGTGTAAAGATTTGGGACAATAAGTATCATAATTTTCCTTGACTCCCATTGAAGAATCTCAAAATTTTGGCCAATTCAATAAAGTCCATATGGATAACTCCAAAACACTATATAAGGAGGAAGTTAGTGCCTCTTCCCAAGTCTAGGTTGTTTGAATTTAAGTCGGTCCAAAGCAAGTCCATGACCCAATTTGGTTCCATTTTGTATTAACCACTTGCATTGTTTGGCTTGTGTAGGTGAAATGACTATGACATGTTCATGAATAAACAAACTTGTTACTTTGTCTTAGTTTTATGTCGAAACTTCTACACATCCTTCTTGTTCTAGTGCATGGAATTAAAGAAAATGCCCTTTGTTCTTCCTTCTTTTTGTTATTGTAATTTTTGGGAATTGCCTTAGGACGAACTTGGGTGCATATGTTAAAAAATAAACTTTGATAAGGTAAATGTTATCATTGTAATTTGAATTGAATTGAATTAAATTTGAAAACAAAGATTCCAAGCAACTGCCCACTTGTTTTGGTAAAAAAAATGAAATTTGGTTCTTGCACCTACATTGTAATCATTCCATACATATGTAGAAAAACACTTTGATCAAATATGAATGTGAATTGAAATAGTCACTCCACTATACTACATTGTTCGATAAGAATGGTGTGAAAAATAGTAACAACTTTGAAAGTTTCTTATCAATGATGATTCCTTCATATATGTCACCTATAAAAAGTAGAATTATGAAAATGCACATGTTAATTTGCCTTTTCATATCCATATAGGTGGGTTGGTGGAAGGAGTAAGGTAGTTAGGCTTGAAAGAGGTAAATATGTATGGCATGTACAAACATACATCACAAAAAATATTGTGTACATGGTGAGACCACATCCATTTCCTTTCCGCACTTATAATAATTTTTCCTTCCACATTAGGCAACCTTGCACACCTACCATTATCTAGTTTTCATCAAAACTTTCCTAATGTTCACACAATTTATTTGCATACATCCAACTCATCAAATTTCATTTAATTAATCCTATTCATCTAGGTCATTCATTATTATTTAATCCAAATTATCTAGTTTCATTTCATCCATCCAATTTCATCTAATTTATCTAACTTTCATGGAATTCAATTTCATTCAATCTCATTTAATTATTTCAAATTCATTCATTCAATTTTATTTTGTATTGTCCAATATTCCTCCACTCCATGAAGTTTTCATTTCATTTGTCCCATTTAATTATTAAATATGAGTTGGTGTCACTTTAAAAGGTAAAAACATTAAATTCCCCATGTGATATTCATGATCCCCATGATTCAAGATGATGATACGAAAAGGGTAAATGGTACACCTTTCATGTTAATAAAAAAATTAAAAGATTATGATTGAATTTTCAATTATGAAAATCATTTAAAATTCAATAATTCTTACACCATAAATCTAAAAGTTATGAAATCACCTCAATGCACCCTACTCATTAAGGGCTTTCCAATGGTACCAATACAACAACTAATGTTCCCATGGTTTGGGAAGTCCCAATGTAACATTTACAAAGTAAACAAAACAAATTAAATTAAATTATTTAATAGATAGATCTTCAAAAGTAGTTACTTTCAAGGTCTTTCTACTATTTTTTGTAATTTTTTTAATGGAAAAATGACCCAAAAAAAAAAGAATATGTAAAAAGCTTAAGAATGGTTGAACATTCATTGTTGCCCATAAATATATCTTTAGGCCAAATTTTGATCTAATATGCTGAAAGGGAATGAAGCTTGGTTTTATTACATGATATACCTTGCCATTTATACATGGTGGATATATATCCATTTTCCCTTTTGTGGCCCCCTTTTTCAACAAAATTTCAACAAACAATGGAAACAAAACATTGTTTGCAACACCATGAAAACTACAAGCAACCCAATTAGTTAAGACAAAAATATATAGTTTTATTTTGGCACATTCATTCTAAATGTCATATGTATTAAGTTTTAAACTTGAAAACATATTATTATTATTTTACATGATATTCTTGAGGTCATGCACTTTATCTGAATTAAATACACATCAATTACTTCAAAAGAAAATTTCATTATGATAAAACTCAACATCCATGACTAAAACAATTTGTGATCACATTTACAATTTAGTCATATAGTCATGTGCCCCATTTAGTTTTGTACATGCAACTATCTTTAGTCATCATTGGGACTCCATGACTATGATATGTCTTGAAGTTTTATCAAATTGATTCAATGTGTTGCATTGGCCCCTTGTGTAACCACCAATTTTGGTCTTTAATTCCACTACATGACGGTTTGTTAATATTTAAATTAAATATATTGATGAACTTTAAGAACATGAAAATATATCTATATTTTTATAATGATATGTTTCACATTTAACACATGTATGTGCCTTTTCATGTTAGTTTTGGAAAGGTATTGAAATAATAATTTTTTGAGTAATAATTTTTTGAATTACATACAACAAATACACACACACACACACAAATGGCATGCTTGAAGCCATAAACTTTGGATATATCCAAAGAACATGGTTTTATTTATAAGATTTATGTGATGACATTATTTGTCACAAGTTTAAATTATGGTTGGATGCTTAATGACTTGGTTTGCATCCATGGAAATCAAGGTTCATTTCCTTTTTATGACATTGACCTACATGAATACATAATCAACTAACATTCATATATTTGACTAGGCATTTACATCAACATAGTTGACTCCAAAACCAAAAATATATTTTTTCATTTCTATTATAAAGGTCCAATAGTAATATATATTTTAGTCATCTAGCCATGTCACTAGCCACAACAATGTAACCACAAATGTTAAGTAAAATTGGTGTTTGATTTGACTACATAAACATGTAGTCACAAGTGTGATGTATGAACAACAAATGTAGTCATGGATGTAAGCATGTGTGTCAATGTTTAAATTAGTATAATGTTGGGAAGTGAAAAGTTGGTTTAACGCCCAAGCAATATTAATGTGAACTAAATGTTTTTTTTTTTTGGGTGATGTTCGTGAATTCTATTTCCCGTGTTAAAATTAGATCTAAACCCCTAAAATGTGACATTATTTTGGTCCTAATTTTTAATTAATTTGATTATAAGTCCAAGTTTAATGAAAATAAACATTCTAAAATATCTCAAAGACTATGAAGGTCATGATGAACTCCAATATATATAAAGGAAGCACCTTTTGTAAATTTTAAAAAAAGAAATCATGATAAATATATTGTACTATACTTTATCATTATTCATGGACTCATCCAAATGGATACATGGCACATCAATATCAAAGCATTCCTCAATGTTGTTGATACATGAATCAAGAATTAAACATTGCCATGTTTTGATGCACAAATTTGCCATTCTTTATACCAAACCCACATGTTCACATCAATATTATGTATTTACCAAAACAATTACACCTATTACCTATCACATAAGTATTATTCCTTTATATATGTATGGAGGGGGGGATGAAAAATAATTACCACCTACATAGGATAAAATGAAAAGTAGACTTTAGGAAATCATGTTGCATTAAAGTGGCACTAGCGGTCCAATGTGATACCCAAACTTTCAAGCTTATATAGATCTTTAATATGTTTGATTCAAGTTAGATTCTATTTTCCATGTATTGTGATTATATGCATACATATATATATGCATAAGCCAATTAAACATTTAAATAATACATGTTTAAGCCAAGTCTAAATTGAGTGGCCAATTCCATTTGTGCCCATAGTTAAAGATTGAAAACAATGGTGTTTGGCACCCCCACTACTTGCAAATATTTGGAAATTTTGATAATTCACTAGATTATCACATGTGTTGGTTGATCCACAATCCTTGATAGTTGAATTGTCGATTCAATTGCAATACATATTTTTTTGGTGTCAGTGGATTCGCCATCAAAATTATGTTTGCACCACTTGGAAACGGGCACTGTGGGAATGGAATACATGTGATCCACTAACCCAATTGTTGCAACATGAGATGTAATGATCAATGGCAACCATTTGTGTGGTTGTTGCTTCATGGATTCTGCAGTATTCCTTCAATTCCAAAGCTGCAAGTTGCATTTCTTTGCACTTATCCACAAGCATTTGAGTCACAATTTCTGCAGCTTTGTTGTAAGAGCACCCCTCTTCTTTACTAATCAAGAACACCAAATTGGCCACTTCTCCAGCCACCAATTCCTATTGCCATGAATTGCATCATTATCCACATTAATATTTAAAATGCTCCAAAAAAAGTCAAGGTTATACTTTAAATACATCCTAGTCATGAAATTATTATTAGTGGATCAATTATTTGAAAACAATTTGGTTTGAATTATAACTAAGCAAATTATGTCATGGTTCTTAAGTTATCTACCTTATATGTGATGAATTGGTGGGATATCAAATGTTGAACATATGAATGTAATGAAATATTACCTTTGGAAATGACCAAATATCATTGTTCCAACAAACTGCATCTATTGTGGCCTTGCGTAAGCGTTGCATGGGTACACTATAATATATTGTGTTTGGTAGAGATACACCTTGGAGAAACTCTATAAGAACCTGCCATGAAACCCTTTAATCAATTTAGTTCAATGGGAGCTTGGAAAGTTAAAATGATCAATTGGAATACTAGACATTTAATTATAACTTGGAATGTACCCTATTTTTAAGTAATAAGGTTCTATTTTTTACCCAACAAATTTTTACTCATGTATTTTCTACTTTTTTTACTAGTGTCCGCCCCCCCCTCCCATATAGATTACAAATACATCATAAAACTTAGATATTTGTTGACCTACAATATATGACTCCATCAATCCACTTTTTCTCCTCTCTGGGATATAAGAGGAAATTGAAGGATTGATATCATGGCGTAGATTTTGTGATTCCAAAAAATTGGCAAACACATCCCGTTGTAATATTTTTGCAAATCGAAGGATCCACTCTTTTGACATCCCAGAAATTGCTCTTATCCACAAGTCTCGAAATGATGAAGCGACTGGAGATAGGGATCGATGATCATCAGAATCTGTTAACAATTCCAACACATCATTGAATTCAAACCAATGATTTAACTATGCCCTTTGATTCAATTATCTTTTCATGTTCTTCCATGTTTTCATTTCTTTATATTCAGTAAGTTAAGATCTTTCCCTATTAAGTTTGTAAAAAATAAATTAATATGTATATTTTCCCATTTAAAAAATGCATTCCATGTTGCCTTCATGAAATTTGTTTGAATGACTTCCAAATTTCATTATAAAATACATTGTTTATTTATGGTAACTTTGCAAATTAATATAACCATGTTCAACCGAGGTTTGCACACCTGTTTCAAGCAAAGGTTTTGTTGTAGCCTGTGCAAGTACATTCTCAAAGAAATCCTTAGTGTATGCATGAGCACGTTCATCATTGAGACATTTTTGCAAATTATCTTGGAGACTTTTGTCTTGAGGGTAAGTTGACATGATTACGCCTTGGATCTCTTGTTGGAATTGAACCAACTCCTCCAAAGTGCTTCTTTGTAGAAGGCTTTCGTCATCCACAACAAAAAGCCAAATCACAAACTCTATTGCAAACTCCAGACGAGACATTGAAGCTTCTGGATAAATTGCTCCTGCTAGATAATGGGGATTTTCCAAACATATATTTTGGAAATTTTCATGACTCATGGTAGATCCAAAATGGTGGGCAAAGCATATGAGGGCTGCTTTATTAGCTTCTTCCACCTTTGGATTCAACTTGTAAGTGAAAGGGGGGGTGTATTTGGGAACAACAAAATCCAAAGCGGCTTGTTGTCGTTGTTGCACTTCCAAATCGTGGTCTATTTGCATTTCTCCAACCCCAACTTTCCTACAAGATAATAACCATTTAATAAAAATTAATGAGTATGTGTATTTGGATGTGAACATTGAAGGACAATTTGACACTTTGACAATATATGGATGTAAAAAAACTTTTGTTAATTTCTTGTCATGTTTTAATTTGTAAGCAAAAAATGAATTATAGTTTGAAATTTTGATAACAAATTTGAAAATCCTCCACCTTCAACTAATTAATTTGCAGTTTTTAATTGAAAGTTACTAAATTTGTTGATTGAATTTGAATACAATATTTTACCTGTACGAGGTGTTGCGACCCATATGACCAGCATGAATTCCCTGGAAGACAAATGTATTTGGAACTTGGGTTAGTGATATGCAATTATTTAATTGAAAAAGTTGAAATAAGTTTGGTGATGTGATCATCATGCGCTATCTTGTTTAAGGACTGAAAAAAAACGTTGAGAAAAATGGAAGACAATATAATGTTTGTTTATTCAGATTGTTATAGTTGCTAAAGATTTATATGTACCTGGTTTAAACGAGCATGGTGATTATTCGTTGCCAACACCAGAGAAGAAATGGCCTTTGAATCGGAAACATTCATGCAGCTAAAGTTGTTACAAACTTTCAACATAGATGCTTGTGATGGGGAGCGTTGCAACTCCAACAATTGCACTGGTAGGTTCTTGTGGTTGATGCGATTTTCACGATATGTGGTACCAATCATACAAGTCCCATGAAGTTGTGCAACCATTGTTGATGTTGTCATGGATTTCAATTCAGATCGATTTGCAAGAAGCCTAATATTTTGTGACGATGAGTGTTGAATGTGTTACACTTTCATTTGTAGTCTTTTTATACTGTCAAGCACAAGTCTACATGCTAGACCTTCATGAACACATCATCATCACATCATCACTTTACAAAATACAACTCACTTTAATGGGTTGGCCACTTTCCATAATATGGAAAGTAGAGGTCCATTCATGTACTTTATTCTTGGCATGAATTATGAAAAATATTCCTGAAATTCACGTGTTCATTATGAAGATCACGTGCATGATTGCGTGGAGAATAAGTTATGTATGAAATGTTCAAGGATGCAAACTCCCCTTAAAAACCTTTGGGTGAAAATCTTAATGTATTTTCAGAGCAAATTATTTTCAATAATGAGGCTTGTTACACATTGTTTGTGATAGCCCTAAGATGAGGGGATCTTCCAGGGAAGAACCTTGCAACGACGGATTATTTTGGTATAACGTAAGTTTTAAACAAAGGTTCCTTGGGTGTTATGCCAAGGAAAACTGCACTGTCAGGGAATTATGGCATGGGCCTTGGGTTCCCGCCTTAGTCCAATCCCACCATAATTCCATGACTGTGGTGCCTTATTTGAAGGATGTTAAATTGGTAATGGGTCCTTATTTGGAGACAATACAAAAGTATTGACTGTACTTTTTCCATGACTGCCCAATTACCCAACCAAGATGCGTCCAGTGATGACCAGACACATCTTGGTGCTACCCAGATACAAATTTTATGTCTTATTATACACACCCTTTGGACATGTTTCATACATGCCCCGAGCCCGCATAACAGGACCCAAAATTTGGGTTTGGGCATCATTATCATTTTCTCAAAAAGATGAATTGGGCCAAGGGCTGACAAGAAGAAAAAGATGCACACAGTTGTACTGTCTCCAATAAGGACCCATTACTAACTTAATGTCTTCCGGACTTAGAGCATCCCCACTGGTGCTCAGTATGTGAACCTGCAAAAATATTTCTCACATCCAAGTTTAGTTATTTACTTTTTCTTGCAACCCTGCCCATAAAACTGAAACAAGGACAGCAAATAGGTGGGAACTACTAATAGCAAACCACATGGACCAGTCATTACGATTTGGCCAATCAAAAACAGGGAGCAGCAGTCAGATCATATTTATTACTGTCTTCTCTAGCAGGTGCACAGCTTTGCTGCGGTTTTTACCAGCCTCAGCAAAAATGCAGGAGAAAAACCATTTTCCTGAGCCAAACCGGCATATGTTAAATTTTCTTCATCCAATTTTAATGTGCAGGGTCGCATACTGAGCACCGGTGGGCATGCTCTTACCCTATACATAAAACATGCATGAGTGTAAATCAATGATAATAGAAACCGAACAAATCTTCATTGATACATCACCATCACATGGAACACAACTCAACCTGATGGGGCCAGTCATTGTCCATTATATTAAAAGCGAAGGTCCTTTTATGCACTTTACAGACCACATGCATGTTTACGTCCAGAATATCTATGAACGACATATTCAAGGTTGAAAACATGCCAGACTTTAAATACGTAAAGGGTCCTTATTGCACACGGTCAAAATGTAGTGCCTACTTTGTCTTTTCTTTCCTTATTTTCCCTTCACCCAATCCATCTTTTTCTCAAAAATATTGACGAAAAGAAGCGTCCTTATTGCAGGCTGTAAAAAAGTATTGCCTACTTTGTCTTTTCTTTCCTCATTTTCCCTTCACCCAATCCATCTTTTTCTCCAAAAATATTGAGGGAAAGAAGCATCCTTACTGCAGGCGGTAAATAAGTATTCCTACTTTGTCTTTCTTTCCTTATTTTCCCCCGACCAGATCTATCTTTTTCTCCAAAACGATTGAGGAAAAGAAGGGTCCTTACTGCAGGCGGTAAAAAAGTATTGCCTACTTCATCTTTTCTTCCCTTATTTTCCCTTGACCCAAACCATCTTTCTCTAAAAAAATATTGAGGAAAAGAAGCGTCCTTATTGCAGGCAGTAAAAAAGTATTCCTACTTTGTCTTTTCTTTCCTTATTTTCCCCCGACCAGATCCGTCATTTTCTGCAAAACGATTTGAGGAAAAGAAGGGTCCTTACTGCAGGCGGTAAAAAAGTAGGCAATACTTTCTCTTTTCTTTCCTTATTTTCCCTTCACCCAATCCACCTTTTTCTCAAAAAAGATTGAGAAAAAAGATGGCTGTGGCCCAAATACATTTTGGTGCTGCCCTTTACAGACTTTGTGTCATGTTATGCACATTTGGGGCCTGTAATAGTACCTAAAATGTACATTGCATGACACAAAGTCTACAATGGGCAGCACCAAAATCTTGGACAGGGAAATGGGCAGCTAGGGAAAAAAGAAGCATGTGGTACTTTAGTACCGCCTGCAATAGGGACCCTTTGCTTATTTACCATCTTCCCATCACATATTGGATCATCACCACCACGTGACCACCTTCCAGAACATAGCTCACCCTAATGTGAACACAGCTCAGCCTAATGTGGCTCCTCGTTTTCCATAATACAAAAAAGCAGAGGGTCCCTTTATTCAAGCGAAGGGCATCCTAACCCACATCGGTATACCCACAAGCCTAAAGAGTGAGTTTCCATTGGATATCTATGAAGGTACTTTGTTTTGTTCTGTAGTTATGAGATCCACTGAACCAGGATGCTTCAGAACGTGTTCTTGATGTCTTTGGAAAGCTCTCCACCAGGAGGGGTGCATGCGCTTGACTCCATGACGTTTGGACTTGGGGTGCAAAAGTTCTTGAATATTGAATGATTTCTTCACTGAAAATTAAACTAAATTGTAGCTGAAAATTTCAGAGGAATTAGAATGTGCCTCTGGTGTTGCTGGAAAGATCTTGATGAGCCGGATTTAATGGAATTTAGTTGGTAAGATTTGGATTCAGAGAGTGGCAGATATTGACTTCTAAGTGATTTCTGTCACTGAAAATTCAATTAAATCCCAAAAAACCGGGTTTTGGAAGGAAAAATCAGTTGAGGACGTGGTAATACTTGGGCCAACAGCACCACACTAGTTTGGATGGAGCAGAGGAAAAGCTGGCAACATTTTGCAAGGAATAGAGAAGACTGGAAGCTCACCAAATGTGGGTCAACAAAAGTGGGTTTCGTACAAATTAGCACAGCCCTTGATTCATTTTGGAGGTTTCCCATCAATTCTACAGGACTCAGAACCAGTGTATTTTTTTAGTTATTATTTATCTTTCTAAAATTTTCTTTTTTCTTTTTTCAAATTTCTAATGCAAGCATAACAAGAGGGATTTAAGCATTAAATGGCAACCGATTTCTACTACCTATCCAAAAAGTTGAAAAGAAAAAAAATTCCCTCTCTAAAATCCAAGTAGAAATGTAACAATTTATTTTTTTCCCTTTAAAAAAATACTGGTCAGTTTTTTCCCCAATAAAAAGATATATATTACAGAATATTATCATTATTTTTCTTCATTTTTCATTTGTGCAAACTTTTGCGAAAAAAAGGGGGGGCCTTCTTAGAACCAAACCAAAACCAATTTTTTAAAATTGAAAATCAGAACTATCTTCATTTTATAGTCTTTTGAAGTCTTGAGTAATAAGAACTTGGTGGCGACTAATGTTATGTTCCTCTTCTACAACATATGCAACTCAATTTCATCCTTGGCCAATCCTAGTTGAAGGCCGCCAATTTTGAAGTCAATCCATATAGACATCCATTGTACATAACAAAAGTCCAATCCATATCCATTGCGAGCATGTAATTCAACACATTCCCAAGACAAAATGTCTATCTTGACCCTCATGTTTTGAATTTCAGGAATCTTAAAAATGCAAGGTACTTGTTTCCAGATAACTTCTATTTCATAAAGCACTCCCGGAAAATCTGTAGTGCATTTGGAGGGCACCTTATATCCATCAATTTATTCATCAATTTCCCTTGTACAAAAATGGGAGGGATATTATGCCTACTCCTCAATAGTGAGAGTGTTCTTACACCTATAATAGGCATAATAATCTTTTGTGACTATTTTCACAAAACCAAAATCAGCACTTATTTAATTTCATGCCATGGTCTTGGCAAAAGTGGGGTTGAACTCAATTAGGAATATAAATTTTAATTGTGAAATGCATTGAAGATTTTATTTTCCTTCAAATAGGGTTTAGTTTTGGGTTGGACTTTTCACATGTATGGTGTGAAATGACGAAGTTAGAAGCTTATATTCTCACCATGTGACCCAATTATGTTTCCATGCAACTTCTATCACTCATTTTGATATTCCCATGTGTTCCAAATTTCTAGATTCATTGAAACCAGTTTAGGTCGAGCAACTTTAGATTCAATAAGTTTTTTTTTTAATGAGAGTTCCAAATTATAACTCGTTTTCCTCTGATTCCCAACTAAAGAGGAATGGAAAGGTGTTTTTTCAAAAAACAATTTTATATAATTTTTTTTTCAATAAATAATTTTATATTATAGTCACATGTAGATTTTCAATACCTTTTGCACCAATTTGTATCCATTTGTTTGCAATTAAATTTAAATTCAATCATATTTGAATTCCATTCAATGTATTTGAACTAATTCTTAAAACATAAATTCAATTCAATTCAAGTTGCATGCAATGTCATTGAATGTGTTTGTTTATTCAAATGGAACTTACTTTTCACAAAATCAATTCATTTTTTCCATTAATTGATAATCATTGGTAGTGTGTAGAACCCAAGTAGATATATAGATAAAATAGTTCAATTTGTAAAAACCATTCATCCTTTTCAATGATAATTCCAAACAAAAATTTGTTTAACCAATTCCCAAATTAATAAGAATAGAAAAAGTCTTTTCAAAGGTTTTCTTTCCAACACCATAGTCACCAATAGATTTTCAATACCTTCTACACTATTTTACATCCCATTTCTCTTCATTTGAATTTGAATTCAATTCAATCAAATTTGAAGAATCTAATTCAATTCAACGTATTTCAATTGAAATTTCATTTTGAATTCAATATGATTCAAATTCAATTGTATTGAATCGAATTCAAGTTGTGCACACAATGTCATTTAATAATTTCATTTGAATGGAACTTAATTTTCACAAAATCAAATTTTTTTCCATTAGTCAATTGTCATTGGTAATCCATAGCAATGCAGAACCTTAATAGATATATAGACAAAAGAGTTAAATTTGTAAGCAATAATTGGGATGCCTATGATTTTCATGAATTTAAAAATTTGATCAATGTGTATTTTAATAACAAGTTTGTTAAGAAAGGGATAAAATTAAAGGTTGATCATCCAAAAGCCTTTTCAACTCCATCAGGTGCATTAAACATAATTTTTTACATCTATATATTATTTATTATTATTATTATTATTTTGGTGACTTAATTGTCCCAAATAGTGACCACTTGTTGTGCTTTTGGTACCGTTGGAAAGCCTTCAACAAGATGGTGTGCATGGTTTTTGTTTCACAAATTTTGGACCAATGGAACAAAAGTTATTGAGTTTAAAGTGATTTTTATCATTGGAAATTTTATTTTATTTTTAATCAATTTTTTAACCAATTGGTGTTTCTTCATCATATTATTCTTTATGTTTTCCCTTTACCATCCCAAACTTTAACGCTCGGGATTGATGATACTTGACTTCATAATTGAAATTTGGGCCAATAATTTTTTTCACAATTGTTTTTTTTTAGCTCATGTTTTTAAAAGTCTCAAAGCTATTTCACTTCAACGAATGACAAAAGAGTCCACTAGTAGAAATAAGTTCATGGGTAGTAATTTAAAATTTTAAAAATTCACATATTTTTGTTTCCAAACCAATATACATTTATTTTTTTATTTTTAAAATGTCATCCAAGTGTTAAGATTTGGCATTTATTTAAAACTATGTTTCATCAACATTGTCAATTACATTCCCATTATTGCAAATTTTTTTCTTTTTTTTACCATATGGTTTTCAATAGTTCATCATTATTTATTTTATATTTCATAATTATATTTTGCAATTCATGTCCATGTAGGTGTGGGTTGGGGAAAGAGGTTATGTAATTAGGCTTGAAAAAGGTTATCAGATTTTTTAACATAAGTAAAATGGACATGAAAAGGCATATGGTTAGGGAAAAGAGTGAGCTAGTTAGAATCTAGGAAAAGGTAGGTTCATATAATAGAATACAAATGTTTATATATGTATATATAGATATATATGGATGAAATCAATGACATAAATGAACCCTACAACATGGATGAAAGGTATCACATGGACAAAATTGGCAAAATGGTGAAATTCCATACAAGGATGAAATTACATTCATGGATATAAAAACCATTATTCACATCTATTTATTTATTTTCTGAATTTATCTAAAGTTTATGGTTTCAAGCCATTCATAAAATAATATTATTATCTTGTCTTCCTTTCAAATGAATCTTCCAACTCTAACTACGTCATTTCCTTCCACTACTTACTTACACGAATATAACTAGACTTGTCACCTAACCCACCACAAGTCATTTCTCAAACCTAAGAATAATTAGTGTATATTGGCCAAATGAGCCATGTGAGCAATTTAGTTCAAATGTTTGAAAATAATTTCAAAGTTGCATTGGCATAAATTGCAATTGCACAAGGTTGTCTTACCAACAATGGAAACGGTGCTAACACAATTTGTGAACTCATTTTGCAATGAATATAAGATTAAACTTCTAATGGCCACCTATACTCCCTTGTCCTAACAAAAGGTAGGTGAAGTCTTCCTTCCAAACAACAACCTTATAATATTTAATCATCAATTGTTACAATTCCAAAAGTTATAGTATAAGACACATGCGTTTGGTAATGTGTCAACTCACATTTTTCTATCAATCAAAGAATGTCCATCTTCTTTCATCTATTGTTTTTTTATGGGCTTATTAGCAAATCACCACACAAACACTAAGTGGTTCTCTCATGGTTGCATTATCACACACATACCATGATTGTAGGGGATTTGCTTTCAATTTGTAATACTTATGAGTTTCCTAAATAGTGATATTATCCATAATCCACATCATGACTAGAGGTTTCAAGTTTCTAGATTTCAAATGTTCAAAAACCCCTAGAGGCTTTTGCCTCTACCTTAAGGTTGCTTTCTAGCATTAGTTTTTGCTTGTAAAACTTGTCCAACCCCTCAAAAATTTATAGTTACAAAAGTAAACAAGGAAAATTGAATGTCATTAAACTATAATTCCTCGTAGAAGGGATTTGCAATATTGGGATGGGGGAGGAGTTAATGTTGGTCATGCTTGGAAAGGACATGATCAATAATGGTGTATTAAATTTATAATAAACAAAAAAAACTGGTTCAAATGATGATATCTAAGTTGAATTGTACTTTTATCATGCATGTGCATAATATGTAATATTTTACTAAAGTATGTGTATGCAAATCCCCATTCTAATAGCTTTTTTTTCTTGCAATAACAAATGGAGGATGTATTGAATATGCACATTTGCATTAGCTCCATTACACTAACCTATTTTACTCCAATTATATTCCCCACTCAAATTTTACATCTCTCCACTATGTGTGATTTATGTGACATTTGTGTGTGTGACGTAAGAGATAGAAAGATATTAACATCATGAACTGTGATGTCAAAATGACTCTCTTGCAAGATGTGTTTTTTACAATCCACAATATTTTACAAATTCATTTACAATAACATCCTTGTTTTTAAATTTTCAAACTCCCCTATGTAGCCCAAAATTGGATTTTTAATGTTATCCATGGAAATTAAAAGAACTTGCAAATTTCAATTAAGTTAGGGATTCTTTTGCTTACATCACCAATATAAAAAGAGGTGAAATAAGCTTGGTAATCAAGCCTAAATTTGAAAAAAAAACTAAACAATAGTTAAGTGACACATGAAAACATTGAAGTTTGTGAAGAACCAATCTCACAAGCTTCCAAAAATTCATAAAGCTTTGGAAAACTTGTGTAGTGGTAAAAATATGGTTTGTTGTGTGTTCACATGTGTGCTCATCTATTGTAGTCATCTTGTTGAATGGAACAACACTTCACAAATCATCATCAAAAAGGTTTGCCCCCTCCATTTTGTATTGTACACATTCATAATACTTTTGACCACACATGATACTTATGTTAAATATTCATGTTACAATTATAGACACATAAGTGGTTTTGCGTATTGGAAATAAGGGGCATTTGTAAAAATTATGCAAAATTTGCCTCCTACACTAATAGAAAATTCCCAAACAACACATGTAAATGACAACATAGAACATAGATTTTTTGGTCCAACCAAAACCAAGTCATGAATCAAATTCAATTGTAGACAAAAGAAAGCTTGGCATGATTTTCTTTATGTGAAGAGAATTTTTAGAAGAGGGGAACATCATTAACCCACACCACATAAACAACTACTCAATCAAACAAAAAGTTACAAGTTTATTTTAATGATCAAACCATAAGAAATGTTAGTTTATTTGTTGCACAAATTGATGTTTTAGTTGGACTTTGCAATCATAATCCTCATATTTTTTATAATTAAAAAAATGGATGTGGCAACAACACATGGATTTGCTTATCTAGTTCAAACTTGAAAGAAACTAAGAGTACTACAACTGACCTTTTCATACTATATGGATGTGGGGAAAACACCTTATGGATCTATGCTAGCACATAATTAAATGTATTTTTTTGAATTAGATAAAAATTAACTTGCAATAAATTATCCCTCATGGCCTGATGGTTTAGAATTTTAAGGTTCAAAACCAATGAATGCACCAACTTGAAATAGCCTTGGTAAGGGGGAAATAATTGTTGGTTGGAAGTTTGGAAATGAACATAACGAACACAATTGGGCTCCTCAAAATCTTCATGGCTATTGATGTGAATCAATATAACCATTGTCAACCATTACCTTTTCACGCTTTGTTTTATGCAAATCAATTAACACCATCATTGCCACCAACTACTTGAAACCAACTTTTGGGGTCCAACCAAGAGTTTAAACTAACTTTTGGGGTCCATTTTTTTAATTATAAAAAATATGAGGATTATGATTGCAAAGTCCAACCAAGAGTTAAACTAACTTGGGATCAATTTCCATATAGTCTTTCTAATCAAGCCTCACATATTCAAATGCCTCCTTTATGAAATCTTCAACAATGTGAAAGGATTTGATAGAAATGACATAATCATCATGCTTTTCTTGTTGTAGCATCAAAACATGGCCTCAATGTCATCCCTTGCAAAACCCTAATCTTAAAAAACCTTCAAATTGTTAAGATAGAGTTTTTCCTGGTGACCAATCTTGATTTTTCCTACTACTTTTATGATTTTTTGAATCAAAAAATCCTCACCATGATGAAGAGATTCATGGTTGAAAAGAATTCCATTGCACACAAACAAGCCATAAGCCTTTTGGTAATTGACCATGTACTAACGTGCTACAATTTTCAAAACAACATAAAAACTTAGGGGTGGAAGATGGTAGTTTTCTTTTCATTTATCTGTAGTAATTGGCCCCCTTTTGGTTTCCTTGATAAAATAGGCTCTTGATTTCTCCTCTTAGAATTGCAAACTTGTGTTTGTTCTCAAAGACTCCCATGTTTTTTAAAGCTTTACTTAGTCAAGAAGGAAAGTGAAGATTGCCCTCACATTTGTTGCCAAAGGTGTAGCCTACACCAGACATTGTGTAATGCCTCTACTTTTTGGGGCCTTGATTGACAAAGGTGATTTTGGTGGTGATGAAACAACCTACACATTGTAAATGTCCATGCAATCAATTATCTTGGACCAAAGACAAAATGAAAATTAATGTTAAAGATAGTCCCCTTGCTAAGAACAATAATCATTAGTGGTCGTTAGGCATTGGTACAATTTGCAAACAAGTTCACATTACTTGATATCTCCAAGTTTTGACTTTCAAAAGTTGTGCATAAACCATCCATCTCAATGTAGATGAATGCACCTTCACCAATGGCAATGATCATTTCCATGGACTATTACATCCAATCTTCATCATGGGTGCCCACCTCAAAAACTATTATTTCCAATTATGTAATGAAACATCACTAGATTATATTTCATCAAGTCAAGATCTAGCAATTAGGTTTTTAGCAAATCTTTAGAGGTCTTGTGAATAGGGTAGAAGGCTTTAAACCTCATTTCATGTCTATTATCCACACACACTAGAAGAAAAATAGGTATTTTCAATTGGTCTCTGAAATTATATTTTATTCACAAGTGACATTTGTAACTAAAATTTCATTAATCACTTTAGACAAGTCGCATGTGATTTTAATCACAAACAAGGGGTACTAGCTGAAAGAAAATGTTAACAAATACAAGTTCATCCTTTGACTCAATTGTATACGTATTGTCACATGCAACTAAGATGTAATTATTTGGGTCATAATTGAAGGTAAATAATGTGCTGCCACGCGTCCCAATATTTCATTAATAATAATATTATTATTATTTTGAAATAATATAGAATGTTCGATTCAAATGTTTGTTTGATAATATATTATGACACGTGACCCAATGCAAATATGCCACATGGCATTTAAAAATGAATTTAATACAAAATATTAATATTAGGTTGGTAGGTACATAAGTAGGTGTTTACAAACCTAGGCTACCCACCTACCTACCTTTTTAGGTAAAAAGGTATGTAGGTAAATCTTACCTTCCTAGGATAAATACCTACTTGTATAAGTAAGTATTTAAGTAGGTAGGTATATAAGTCGACCTAGGTGGGTAACTCAAACTAAGTATTTAGCTAACTAGGTAAATAACTATGTTGGGGAGGTTGGTAATTTAAAATTGTGCATAATTTTATTGTTTGTTTCGGGTTAAAACTTTTGATTGGCTCATTTCATGTGCACAAATTTTTTTACGTGAAATTAGATGACCACACCCCTCATTTCTATATTGTTCAAAATAGGAATGGAGAATAAACAATATGGGATAAGTTTTGAAGTTGCAACTTCCTCACAAACTAAACTGCAACTCCAAAACTTTCCTCATGCCTTTTGTTATTTTTTTTTATATTTATAAACAATTTAAGTACATGGTTCACCAAATAATTAGATAATGATTTAATTAAACATATATTTAAAATATAAATTATACACTACAAATATTAAGTATTCATTATCAACTACTTAAATAAATAATAAAATTTTAATATTTAACTAACTAATGATCTAGTTACTCACAACTTGTCAATAAATAACTCATAGATAAATAAATAATTAGAAAATATATTTAAAATTTATTAAATTTAAAAATCTGATTGAATTATAGATGATATAATTACTGTAATTTTAAAATTAACTATTTTTAATTCGAATTATAAATAATGAACTAAAAATTGTTATTAAAAAAAATTGCTACATGATCTTTATATTTAAAAAATTAAGTTAATTACATCAATTACTATATAATTACATTTATATATTTTTAAAAATTATTGGTCAAGTAATTTTTTTTCTATTGGTAATTATTAACTATAAATACAATAATGTATTAAACATATCATTAATTTTTATAATTACAATAAAAATTACTTTAAAAATATTTATCATAGATAGGAAATTAAACAATTAGAAAAATAAAACTTAAATTACTTTATAATGATTCCTGAAATTAAAATAATTACAATATTTATTTTAACTACATTATAATTTTTCCAAAAAATTAATTCAGATTTGAAGTTATATATTACAGATTGTGAATAATTACGTTCAATTAAGAAATAATTATGCATGTCCTATGATTAATTCTTATCTGAAATAATTACAATGATTTTAAAGTAATGTAACATTAATTAGAATAATTCATTTCTTTTACTATAAGAATATAAATTATATAATATAAAAATCTATGTTGTAACGATAATTATTTAGTGTAACTTAAGATTAATAAGTGATTTATTATGGATAACACTAGTAGAAAAAAACCTTAAAAATCAATTAATACTTTTTTTGTATTGAAATATTAATTTTGAGAATCCAAAATAATAATTCCAAATTGCAATTTCAACTTTCAAATCAAATAAGTCTTAAAATTTTAACTTGAAAATTTCAGAATTGAAATATTAATTTTTAGAATACAAGATAATAATTTAAAATTAAAATATTAATTTTTAGATCAAATAAACTTTTTGAATTTAAATAAAAAAATTCAAATCCACATAACTTTTTTTAATATTGAAATATCAATTTTCATATTTGAATAATGATTTTCAGAGTTCAAATATTAATTTTTAAGCTCATTATATGAACAATATACATTTATATGCATAATTAATATACACACAAATACATATTTATGATATATGTAACATATCATAAGTATAATTTTAATACATACATAAAAATACACCCCTATGTCATTGTAAAATACTTTTTGGATGCAACTAAGTTGGTGATTATTGCTAGTAGGACATATCGATCTATTAATGGATGAAAATAAATTAAAAAGTCATCCAATCGATAGAATGAAGTTTCCAATAATTGCATCATAGTTCCAAAAATGACCAAAATAGTTGAAATTTGGTCTTATAGTTGTAAATACTCCCAAACTTAGTTGTAAATGACTACAAATTGCATGTAGTTACAAACAAAATGGTTACATTTTGGTTGATTTTTACTAGTGATATGTTGTGCGTTTAAAACACAAATGATGCATGTATAAATAGGATGAAATCAAGTGGTTGAAAATACTTCATCCTACTTATATGTGCATCATGTGTGTTTGAAATGCATGACATTGGTGTGTAAAAAACACATGGAACCCATGAAATAATAAATTTTGTGTGAGTTTTGAATAAACCAATAAAGTTAGTAAGTTTGTGATGTATGCAACAAACCCATATCCAAAAAGAATTTGAGTTGAACACATTTGTACATAGTTGTAAATTAATTATGTATTAATACAAATTACACTCGTAGTTAATAACCATTGTTGAGAATAATGTTGTGAAAGATAACTAAAACAATACAATGAAGACCAATTGAAGCATGTATGGGATGTGAAAGGAAAATGAATTACTAAGGCACCAGAGACTTGTGAAGAATATATATAGAAAAAATAATTCTCCCAACTTGCAAAGCTTCTAGAGTTGTGTTATAATCATCAAAATTGTAATTTTGAATTATCTTAAAATATAACCACCAATGTTGCATCATTTATAACTCCTCAAAATATAAGTTTGTAGAGCAAAAGTGTATCATCATGGTTTAGGACTTGCAAATCATTCCACATAACATGAAGGCACATAATTACACAATGTAAAACATAGTCCAAATGTGCAAACAACTAATGATGACAAGAGGGCCTACATTTGTAGAGTGCAAATAAAGTTAGTTGCAAAAAAAATGTGGTCCCAATAACTATATGCAATTAAACAAACTAATAATTTTTTTACCTTGTTCCTCCAATCCATAAACATGCTAAAATTTGGGACAAGGGAGATTACACATCAATATAACCCCATGTTGGTGGTTTCTCGAGGCTCATCTTTGTAAATACATATTTGGTCCTTGTGAAATAAAATCACTTGTGAGTACAAATCTAAGGGTTCTTTGTACCTTTCATTTTATATTCATTTCATATGCACCACTGCAGAAATAAGATAAGCTTGTCTTGCTAAAGCAAGCATCCTATGACAAAAGTGGAATCCTCACAACAAAACTAAGTGAAGAATAAAGTCTCTTCACCAATTCTTCAAAAACAATATCTTCATATCATCCAAGAGATTGAAATAAAATCTATAATAAGTACCATTAAAACATATGAGATTTCTAAAAAAAGAAAACACAAAACTATGGAACAAATGTTGGCACAAATGTTGGTGGTCCATGTACACCAAAGTTAACATAGACAATGCCAATGGATATGAAGACTACAACTACCCCAAAAGGCATAATATCAATAAAATTGCAAAACAAAATTGAGACTCATACATGTGTTAAGATCATCAAACTTGCTTTGAAAATTACTACAAAATTGCAACAATCAAAGAACAAAGCTTACTATTGGACAACATTGATTTGTGAAAACAAATGAAAATTGTAAAACTTTGCAAAAAGAATAATGTTCTCCAAATGGGAGGTGTAGAACTTTGCAAAAATAATAATCTTCCTTAATGGCTAAAAATATAACTAGAGAAAACAATTGTTTCTATAAAACTTTAGTTCTCACATTTTGTGTGTTATATGTGGCTTTTGATGTAACTTGGGGTTTCACATTTGTTCAAGTTCATGTATTGGAAAAAGTGGCAAAGTTACCCATCATTAAAGATGATGGGAAGAAATAAATAGATGAAAGAAAAATTCATGGTCAAGTTGTGGTCGATGAAAATTTTGATTTTTGATTGCAACCAAACATTATTACTTTGCTACAAAACCTTTGTAGAAAGAAAAAATGCACACAATTTAGTTAAATTTTGATTAATCTTGTTCAATTGCTTTTCCAACTTCCTCCTTGAATTGTATATGCATGTGTGTAGGTTCCAATCCATCATGTTCATGTTTCACAACCATCTTTGACGCCTTTCTTTGAGCATAAAAAGACCAATAATAAAAAGAAGAAGTGAAAAAAACAAAACAAAAGCTTTATTCAATTCAAAAAAGAAAAAAACCCCATAAAGAGTTCTATTCACATGTGCAAGTTAGTAACACATTTGTGCATTCCCCACCTACCACTATGGTGCTTTGTTTTCAAACTCATTTCTTGCTATCACTTGGGAACACATTTCCCACCTTCCTCATTGTGAAGGAATGGGAAATCCATCTCTCACCTCCATCATTGTGATGGCAATGGGAGGATTAAAGGTATATAAGTTTATACATATAAACCTACAATATTGCACCATGTTTATATTCTCAATATATCATCATGTTTTAACATTTAAACCCTAATATACCATTGGGCTTGGGTGTAGTCATACTAATATGTACAAAATAATTGAAACCATTATTTCATATTTCATATTTCAATGTGATAATTTACATCAATGTTAAATTTTTTGGATTGAATTATATGATAACATTCATAATATATCATGTGAAACTACAAATAAATAAATTTAATGAATTAAAAAAAAATTGAAAACCTTTTTAAGGTCATTATAACTAGTGTTTAAAATAAATTTTACGTATAAACAAATTAGTTATAGCTTTTTAAAAAGACATGAAAATGACATATTTTTGGGGAAAATTTTATATAAACCTTAACATAATAGTATAATTCTGAAATATTTTGAAAATAATCACATAATTAGTCCCCCTTTAGGTCATTATATTATGCTTGGACCCATTTAGATTTTTAATATTGTATCATGTTTGCCTCAATAATATCACATTATGTTTGAACCTTCAATATTACACTAGGTTGAAACCTTTAAATAGTATACATAGTTTATACCTTCAATATTGCACCAGATTTATGCCACCAATATTGCATTAAATGTAAACCTTAAACATTCAATGATATTTTAACCCTAAACATACAACTATAATGCCTATAAACATAAGTATGTACCCTTCAACAATACATCTCATACTTTTATTTTCAACCTTGTTTTAACTTCACATTCAATTGTCTTTCCTACATTGGATTTCAACTCTATACTCAAAACAAAGTTTAAGTTGGAAATTTTATCCTAAACCTTAAATTAGGTTTAAACCATAAATGAAACCTTAAGCCTCTCAATTTTTTTTGAGCCATTAACTACTTTTAATTTCATTTTCAATTTGCTTTATTCAAATAAATTCAAGCAAACAAAAATGAAATGACAACAACTATAGACTTGAACTTGATTTGAATCATAAAATAGGCTTATTTGTAGTTTCAATTCAATTTACGTGGATGTATTTAGATCCAAAACACACACACAAACATCCTTTTTTATTTAAACAAAAAAATCAAGGAAAAAAAACAAAATCATCAAGTGGGTTTAAACAATAATTTTACATTGTTACCTCATGATATATTGAGTTTGAATAATTTGCATCATTAAATATAAATTTAATTACAAAACCTAGTTTTGGAAGGAAAAATTTAAAAAGTCAGGTACTAAGTTCACACTTGGGCCAACAACACATGTCACACTAGTAAATATAAATGTATACTAGATTATAGTATGGCCCTCGTTGTTGAACACATATTGTAATATTGAACGGATTTTTAGAGGACAAATGGACACCTTTTTTAATTGAGTTTTCCATCCAATTTACTTTCTAAAAACATTTGTTGAAATTTCAATGACAAAAAAAATTCAAAATTCATTATATCATGCAATTTAAGCAATCTTGTTGGTTTTTTTTTGTTTTTATGTCTTTATTGTTTCAATTGTATATTATTTGAATTATTTAATTTTGTGATGTAACCACTGTGTTAATCAACTATAAAATACTTTAGCCAAATTTGGTTATCAAAACATATGAAATGAAAAAAAAATCTTCATATATTTTTGGCTAATTACATGAACCATGAATAGAAAGGTGGTAATTATTGAAGAATTTCTACTTGTTTTTTGGAAATTCAATACATCTAAAAAAATATTGAATTTGTGATTTTTGGGGTGTAAATGATGTTAATTTTTTTATAAAAAAATTTCCCTATAGGTCTAACAACTATGAAATCAACTTCATGTAACCTTACTCATTGAAGGCCTTCCAATAATATCATTTAACCACACCCCAATTTTATTATAATTTTGAATTTTGAATTTATTGAATTTTTATTGAAAAATTTATTCGAAATCAAATAATTCTTAATTTCCTTTGAACATGTTTAGATATTAAAAACAAGGAAGAGAAATTTTTTTAAAAAAACAAAAAACAAAAAAAAACCATGTTTTTACATCCTCAAGGACGGGTTGAACCCTAACAAAAAAAAACCCATGTTGTAGATTTTTTTAAATTGGTAGTAAACATGTTTAAACCAAAAGGGAAACAACAAGCAAATAAACAAAATTATTTATAAACACTCCTAAGAAATGTGGCCAAGTTCACCATGTGTTTCAACAAATTTTTAGTGAAATTGGACAAATGAACTACAACATTTGAACCTCAACAAAAAAAAACCCATGTTGTAAATATTTGTTAGTTGGCAATCAATGGGTGTAAACCAAATGGGAAAAAACAAACAAAACTATTTATAAACATTACTAGGAAATGTGGCCAAGTTCACCATGTGTTTCAATAGATTTTTAGTGAATTTAGACAAATGAATACAATAAATCTATTCACTCTCTTTGATGACTAGGGACTAGTTGTTATGGAGAATGAAAATTTTATAAATTTTAAATTTTTGGAAATCTGACCACACGACATCCAATGACTATTGCCATGTGTCATTCTATTTTTAAAAATGTGAGTACATCTATATTTATTTGTTTGCCCACATGTACACATACATACATATATTCACATACACACTTGTGTACATAAATCTATGTCATATGCACTTATGAAAGTTAGAACCTACAACCTCATGGAAGAGGTGCTAACACCTTAACTATCAAGCCACACAACCTCTTTTGAGCACAAAGAGGCAAATTTTGACTTTAACATGTTCAATGAAAAGCTTGTTGAAGATTGAAACATTGACATGCATTTTTTTAACAACAAATTATTCAAATGAAGCAAATGAATGCATCATCTTGAAGTTTTATTCAAAGATCTTGTTTTTTTTTTAAACTATAATTTATAAATATTCACATTGAGTTTTCAAAAAATGCTATTGAATGTACCATATTGTGAACAAATCAGATTTAATATTTTTACAAGATTGTTATTTGAAATAACAAACAATCTTCTAAAGGTGATTCAATTCACTATGGATTCAAGACCTTCGTTAAAACTTTGACAAGTATATTTTGATTATACATGTTGCATCAATAAAATTTATAAAGAAAACTCCAACCCCAACCTCAAAAACAATGACGACATAATTTTTTTAAGTATTGAGATTATTATTAAAAAATTTTGAAATTTTTGCGATAATAATTGCTGATGTAACATTTACAATCATCCATTTTAACATTAACTTATTTTACTTTATTTCTTAATAATGTATTTATGACATCTAAAATTGTTATCCCAATGGAGAGATTTTATATATAATTATTATTATCATTATTATTATTTAATTAAAAATATTTGTGAAAGTTTTGCTTGCTTGTCATATTGCTCTAGCAATGACAATAGTAAAAAAAAATTCCCACTTAAGCCCTTCAACTTGTTAATTTATGATTATTCAAAAATTTACATTAAAAATATTTTTTAAAAAATATATTTTATAATATTTTCATAAGTTTATGCTAATAAAAAATATGCAAAGTAACATTTACAAAATTAAAAAAATAAAATAAAATAAATCCATATACATGGTGGAATGACAATGGAGGTGGGTTCAACTAATTTCACCATTGAGTGGATAATTAAGCTACTTTTTAGGACCCCTTAATGAATGCATCTAAAATAAACCCCCCTAGTGAATATATATATATGAAAATGAAATTCACTTTTAAGGCCCCATAATGAACTAGGCTAGTGAATGTGCCCACATAAACCCTATTGGTGACATTATTTCCCAAAATTAAGAAAAGTAATTAATCTTCCATAGAAAACAAAACAAAAGTGTAAACATAATCATTAAACATACACCAATATTTTTAATTTAAAATTCCTTCAAGTGTATTTTGGTTTTGTGTTGGTGATTGACAAAATATTATCTTAATGTAGGAAGATAATTGGTGATTATAGGGGAAATGTTAGTGAATAAATAGGTTATGGCTTTCAACTCTATCTTTAATAAAACCTTCATGAAATAAGCAAAGGGATCACCGTACTAGTCTAGTAGGTTCAACATTTTGATGTTGAATATTTATTGTATTTTCTCCAAAGATTCTACCATAAGCATTAAGAAATTACTAAGGTGTACATTTAAAATGATAAATATGTTTTAATAAATTTTCAAAAGTTGTAAATAATTTTTTTCATACTAATTTAGTGCCAAAGTTGTTAAGTTATAAAGGCAACTTGTTATTAGTGCATGTTGTTATTTCAATAGTTTTTTTAATTCGACACCATTAACATTTTCAACATTTACATATGTGGTCCTTATATGCAAAAGAAAAATTCATTTTCCCTTTGTTAAAGTCAAACATTCATCATGAAACAAGAATTTAAATGGATTGTTGTCCCACATTGTATGTCCCCATTCTATCCAATGGACATTGGTTTTAAGTTATCAACTCAAATATGAACACATATATGTGATCATACTATCAATTAATGACTTTAAGTTAAATGGGTGAAAACTTGAAGTTGTAACACATGGAGTTTTATTATAATTGTGAATTTGTACATGGACATGGGTGAAAGCATGGTAAACTATGCCAAAAAAAATCCACCATGTAGTCATGAGTACATTTATGGCATAAAAATGGAAAGACCTATTTAAAAATTTTAAAACTTTCATTATGAAGTAATGGTGCATTTTATTGAATTTATGGTTAGTTACACATAAAGTTTGAAAAAATTTAGTGTAAGAAAAATGGACAAAAAGTATGTTTTAAACTAGTTAGGTTTTTAAAGTTTAAACATATTTTTATATGAAAAATTTAATAAATTATGACTATAATATGAAAATTTTAAAAACTCATTGATACATATTATTGTTTCATCCATTTGAAAGTATAAAATATCCAATTATAATTGTACTTCCAAGTCAAAACACATTCAAAGGAGCCATTAATGTTACCTTACATTAGTTTTGCATGTCTTTTCCCCCAAAATAACTTTTTCATATGAACGATTTTTTGAATGATTTTTTTGCAACTTGTTATGAAAAATGGTTAAAATTGCCCCAATAAGTCAATTATTTTTCTTGATCACCTTATAATAAATATGAATTTGTAAAAATGTATAGATTCCTTGTGGATAGTTCCATATTGTAAAATGATGACAATTTGAAATGATACGAAAAAATGTCAAATTTTTAAGTTGAATTTAATGTAATATAGATTACAACTTTGTTCAATATATTGTGTACATTATACCCCATTTATATGTGATAGAGCAGTCTTGAAGTTTTGAAATTTTGAATTTTCAAGTGTACATATTTTGAATTTTCAAAGTTTCAAAATTCCACATTTTTGAATTGGGAATGTGTTTTTAGTGTGTCTAATAGGTTATTATCATCTCACATTTTTTACCATCAACTTAATTTTATTATATTAGTCATTTGAAAGTCCTTTGTAAAAATGTCCTTTTTTAATGACAAAAAAATTCACTTTCAAAAGTCCTTAATTAAACCAAAACATAAAATTAGATCAAACGATTTTTAATTTGAGTTTCTTAAAATTCATGTGTGTTAAAGAGGAATAATGTGCCATGATTACCATGGCTTCAAATATATATATAAATTAAAATTTAAAAAAATCTAATTTTTTTTGATAGAATTTGGCATCTAACACCTTTTGTGGCTCCTTTGAATGTGTTTTGACCCTTTCGTCATATTTTCATATACTTGTTCAAAAGTGGGACGCATACTTTCTTGTACTTGTATTTCTAAAACTATACTTAAATGCATATTAAAACATGCAATCTTTTAATATTATTGAATGAAGTAAAAAAACTTCCTCTTATTGATCATTAAAATAAAAAATATTCATGAGTTCAATGTATGAAGGCTTAACTTATGGATATTTTTCGAAACAAAATCTTGTATCCCTTGTTAACATATTTTACCATGTTTTCACCCACATTTTATGTGTTGATATTTTTGTGAAATTTTTACTAGGGACTCAATATCCTTTGTAGAAATCATGAGGAATCTAGAAAGGAAATCTTGTTTGATTTTTTTCTGTATAGCTATAACTATGGACTTTTTAGATGTCAAAATTTATATGACAAATTTTTTAATAATGTCCATATAAATTTGAAATACCTATTTTTTTCTATCTTGGATTTGAACACACCTGTGTTAAAAATAATGTTTTTTAATTGAGATTTTTCAAATATGGAAACAATCATTTTGAAATTGATGTATTGCTACTACTTAACTATTTTGTCATCCTAGGCTTGAAAAAAATACGAAGGAAATGGATTTATGATGATGTTATCATGTGTTATTTTGGTCCATTCATTCATGCATTCACCCTACATTCACATATATAATGTTCGGTAGCATTGGCAATTCACATAATCCTAATTGGCAAATGGTGTTAATTTAGTGTTTAAGTGTGTGATAATTGACATTAAATTTAGGTTTAAAACTAACTTTAAACCTAGATTTTAGGTTTTAAAATTGATGTTATATAAAGTTAGTAAAAAGTCCTAGTATGTAATTCAATGTTACATAACATGGAGATGATTGTGGTGTTTGGTCCCACCATCCTTCCCATTTATTGCCTCCAAAATCAACTCCAATTCTCACATTGTTCCTTTTTCAATAAACTTGATGAATGTTTTAAAAAACTAAAAACCTCATGAACCTTTGTTGTCATTCAATGTTTAATTTTTTTTGTTATTTAATGTTCAAATTATTTGTTACAAATTCAATAAGACTTCAAGCAATAGTAAAGTCAACAAAAGCTCTTGTGCATTAGTGAAGTCAACATAAGTTCTTGTGCAACATTAAAGTTGATAAAAAGTTTCATGCCACAACAAAGTCACAAAGTTGATAAGCTTTCACATAATAACGAAGTTTACACAAGTTGCACAATAGGAAATAGAAGATTTCATGCATCAACAAATTCAACACAATGTTTTGCAAAATAACAAGCTTAATTTTTGTGTTTCACCTTCTATGTAAACACTAATTGAAAGTGGAAAAGTTGATACCTTTGGTATCAATGATCATTTTTGTTAAAGCGTAAATAGAGGTTGTAAAGTGTAACATCACCTCCAAGTGTGAATGTGCAAACTTTTTTAAAGTGGTCAACTTTCATGATTATTATCATTAAATGCCCTTTTTCAAAAAATCTTAATGGTTATTTTGATGATAACCTATTTTACCATGATGATTTAACACTATGTGTGTGAATTAGTTCTTTGAACAACATGTTTGCACAAAAAAAATGGGGAATTTTCATTCTGAGCATGGGCCACAAAAATCCAACATGGTACAATGAAATGCAAATCCCATAACATATTTATTTTATTATCACATTTAATGATAAGTCAATGTTAAGAGAGGCAAATGATTTTTTGTTGCATTCACATCAAGAAGGTTAATTAACATCAAGTCTTGGGATGCTACCCAAGATTTGATGGTAGGGTTTAGAATAAAAATACAATGTTAGGTTTTAATTCACAAAAATGCTTTAAATCCAATAAAATTAAAATTCATGGTTTTCCAAGGTGTGAACAAGTAGCCAACGATAAAATAATTTAGATCAATGTTAACTAACACAATGTTAATTTAGTCATTTGTTTTGAGCATTATGTTATCAAAATGTAAGCTTCCTTAATAGTACGGGGCTTAACATGAGGTTGAATTATAACTTAACACATTGAATTTGCACATATGATACTACATAATGATTCTACAAATTTCCTGACACCTTGTACATTAGTTGCATTGTTCCAAGCTTTTTTTCATTGGTGCATGGCATGAATTTGAGACATTCTAATTAATAGGACTTTCCTAACCATGGTTTCCATTTATATCATATAAATGTTTTCATATTTTCAACAAATACATTAAATATAAACATTGGGTGATTATTGAATTTTATGAAGAACCTTTGGTTTTTTACAAAATTAGAATGATTCCACTTCCACACAAAAATGGAGCTTGGATATGGTTTTGAATCCACTTTAAAAATTAAGAAAAAAGTTACGGTTTTGGACTTAATTATGAAAATTAGACCCAAATTTGGTTTAGTTATAGATAACTTGGGATAACATTGGTGGTTAATTGTTGGTTATCCTTTTTTAACCCTTGATTACAATCTTTTTTAAAAACTTCAAAAATCATGGTTTCAATTTCAAGTCCAATATGGTACAAAAATGGAGGTGGAACTTGATTTGATTTTGGTTCCTATTTCAATTCCAAAACTAATTCAAAATATCAGACCCAATTTCAATTCGATTTTAGGGTTTAAGTTTAACCTTAAACCAATTTTGATTTAACCCTATCAATTTCAATTTCAATTCTTGATTGGTTACATTTCAATGGTTAAATTTTGATGGTTTAACTTTTTAAGAAAACATCACCAAACAAATTCAAAGGCTTTTGTTATTCACTTTTTTGTTTTAGATTTTACAACCCACAATCATCACCAAGTTGTTTAGGGAACAAATGTGGACAACTTTTTTTTGAAAGTGTATAAAAAAACCCTTTTCATCAAACAAGAATGACCCATTCTTATCCTTTTTTTCTAGTTTTACATATCCACGCCCACCACCCATCATGGGGAAGACATCCCAAACATGCATTAATTAGGCCAAATGGTTTGGCATCTTTGTATGAAAAAGGTGAATTTTCATTCCCAAACATTATTAGTAAGTGGTTGAACACAAAAACTTCTATTGATTTATGAATTGTGAAGTAAAAAAGGTTATCCATTAATTTTTTTAACTAGGCATTTATATCTAGGGGTGATTTTGAATGGCTACCCACTTGTTGATTTGTCACCTATTTTGATCAAGCTAGGTTGAAAAATGTTAATGAGGCACCATAAAAAATACCCCAATTTTTTTTTTTAAAAATATGTTAATGGGCAACCATAAAAACAATAAACAAGGTTTGTTCTAAACTCACTTGTGTATTGGAGAAAATTGTCTCCCTTTATCACACATCTACCCTCAATTACCCCAATGTCAAATCACTAACAAATCACAAATTATCAATCTACAACACATGGCTGAAATATATATTTTTGACTTTGATGCATAATGAGTCCACATAAACAAAATTAACCCATCAAAGGTTGGGCATAAAATGAAAGAAACTCGCAAGCTAATAAGATGAGCATTGAAAGAAAATGACCCCAATAATATCGTGGTGTAACCTTACAAAATTTTATCAATAGACACACCATAGATTAGGTGAATAAGAAGGTGGGGCAAAAAGTGGAGGGTTGAAGTGCCAATTTTCACAAGTGGAAGGGGATTTGGATTGCAAGAGATCGTTAAACCAATTCCCATTCCAAAGAAAGGAACACTAATGAAGAAGACAGTTGTAGTGAAAGACGAAAATGAAGAAGGTGACAAAGCTAGAAAAAATTGGGTGGATGGTGAAGTACTACACTTCATTTTGGGTTTACTTTAGGTGTAACAATTGGAATGTGATTACCATCTATGGCACTTAGAATGTATGGAATTCCATGCAAGCTTTCAAAACAAATTTGATTTTGTTTCTAATCAATTTAGGGATCACTAATGGTTTCAAGAGCTTTTTAATTGTTGAACATAATTTTCACTATTATTGATGTTGTCCTTGTTGTAATGCCATAGACCTTTCCACACATTTGCAAAGAATTTCCACTATTTAGTTGTGCAAGAGCCATTACTACTCTAGTTTCAATAGGGATGTTTTATTTCATATGTGTATTTTTTCATTCAAGACTTGGACCTACAACCCTAATGAATGAAATGTGTCATAGCTTAACCTTGTTCATTGCTGAAACATCTTAAGCTCCTCAAAAATTGATTCGTCTTGTACCCCATTGCCATCTCATACCTTGACATGTTGCGAACTCTTAACGCCATGTCAATAAACTCCATGAAAAACAACATTGCACTCATCATACTTCAATGTTGTCTTATAGCTACTCATTGCAATGCAAGCACTTATGCAATCATTCGATGCATGGTCATGATAAAAACAAGAACCACTAATATCTTGTGCCTATGTTCATCCATTGTGTGTAATAAAAGTAAAAAAAACTAACTATGAAAGAAGAGAAAAAAAGAGAAAAAACCAAAGGTTAACTTAATCCCCTCACATGTCAATCACACATTTTTAATATTGGACCTTGGAATTGGACCCCACACGTTTAGACACACTCACTCATTGTACCTTAGGAAAAAGTGTTTTTTAAAATGTGAAAAAGGGTCCAATTCAAAGTTCACTTTACTTCAAATTGCTCCCCGGGTTTTTGGTCCCTGGACCCTTGTCTAAGGGGACCCTTGCTCACCTTGCCTGCGAACTGGGTTAGGGCTGTTAAATGTCTGTAACTGTGTTAAGGTCTGTGGTGATTATGCCACGTGTTTTGTTTTGGGGTTCATGTTCACCATGGTGATTATACCCTAAGTAAGCTGGGTAATGTTTAATGCTCTTCATCTTGTTCATAATCTTCCAGGGTAGAAGATTATGAACGAAATGTCATAATCATTGACCACATATGTTAACGTAATGGAACAGGCTCATGGCTGCCCATTATGCGCCAAATTACCAACCCAGTTACAGCCAGGAACGATCTCCTACAACTTTCCGTTCCTCCAGCGCTGCTAAATAAACTGAAAGGAGTTCCCGCTCATTCTAGACGTTTTCCGCATTACTTCTCCTTCGAGCTTTGGCTCCCTCTTCAAAGCTTAGCAGAACATTCTGCAACAGAGCGAGCTCGTTCCGCGCAGGTAGGGAGGGAGGGAGGGAGGGAGGGAGGGACGGCGTGATGGTGAATGCGAGGCCGCTGTCGTTGTGGGCCGTCGAGAGAGGAGAAGCGGCAGCTGCGTCGAATAAAGGAGGAACGTCGAACGGCACTTCCGCAACTGGCGGGTGGAGATATGGTACATGTTTGCCTCTAAGCTCCGGGGAGCCCATCGCAAAGCACAACCTTCCATTCCGTCCTCCAACAACACAGGTGCTGCCGGGTAAGACCCCCTACCACCGCTGCTGGAGCGGATTCTTGCGTTAAGCAGTTTTGGGCCTCAATCATCAGGATTTCGAAGCTTGTATATGGAGAGCTTCGTCACTCTGTTTCTCATTCTTTCTTTTCTTCTGAGGCTCTTTGTGGCCCAATTGTGGCTTGGATTGCGAGGTTTTAGGGTTCCGGTTCAAAATTAATGTCTGCATTCTTTCTTTGATGGCCCTATCTTTGTAGTCTTATGTAGCTGTGTTCTGTGCATGCATTTTTTCTGCTGTGTCTGCAGATGAGAAGTCTCCAACTCCCTTGAGGAACCAGGAACGGGGAATTAGTGCGGGTGCATCTCAGGTATCTAGATTACAGACTTCTATGGAGGAAGTTCCAGTGAAGATGTGCATTCCAGAAGCGCCAGAAGTAAGTGCTTATTTCACTGGCATTGTGGTGCTCAAGCATTTGAGACAAACAAAATGCAGTCATGAACATGTGTGGAAACAGAGAATCATAGTTGCTGATTGCAATATTGTGTTTTCGCAGCAATTGAACAGTCAGAAGAGGAAAACCTTAGGGATGCCAACGTATCTGCTAAGTAATGGCAAGCGTTCTGCAATCAAGCCATTCACACCACCCAGGCAGGTGGCTGTTTCTGGATCAGGGACCCTTGCACGACCAACAAGCTCCCTGCAACAAATGGCCCCAGCAGGAAATAAATTACAGAAGGCAACAGAGTTCAAGCACCCTGCAGGCCTGTCATCTTGGGATGTAGGGCAGGTGTCAACATCAGGGCGGGATCTCCAGGTACCCAGTTCCTCTATAGTGCAATACCCTCAGGTGCTCAGTCCCTCTACAATGCAGTACACCCAGCAACAGCATTCTCCAGGGTTCTATTCCCTGGCATCAAATTCCTCTACCGTACAGTACCCCCATGCATACAGTTCTTCTGAAGGGAGATACCCTCAACAGACACTTCAGGTTCAACATTCAAGGGCAAGTGACTCTTCCTCTGAAATGAGACAGACAGGTATTTGCTGGGGTCGCTTGTCAATTCATAGAACATTACAGATGCTGACTTCT
>Ga0116231_10001985_pt1 | contig 42672 bp, 29 predicted proteins | sample S1TSphgellanicum_2_FD_89695 | JGI IMG/M metagenome (GOLD analysis project Ga0116231, IMG submission 89695) | Host-associated microbial communities from peat moss isolated from Minnesota, USA - S1T2_Fd - Sphagnum magellanicum MG | ecosystem: Host-associated > Plants > Peat moss > Unclassified... | reverse complement strand
TTTTAAACTCTAGTTTTGCATTTTTTTTTTATTATTTTTTCTTTTTTTTTTGTTCCTTTTTTGTTTTTTTTTTTTTTTTTCTTCTAATGTATTGTTATCTTTTTTGTGCTTTCTATGCTTATGGTGGGATCCCACTTTCTGACAATTTGTGATGTCCATACATTACCCAAAAAAAATAAAAATACAAAAAGATTATACTTATGACTACAATTTTTGGGGGTCTTAATATGATTTCATTCTCATTAGGACCACTAGATTTCAAATCTTACATGATGACATGTAGCCTAATTTGTGTGAAATTTAATTTCATTTATTTGACCTAATGCATTTGAATAACCATGCATTTTCTCCACGGCATGGCTTGTGCTCACTTCTATTAGGTCTAACATAATCTATGTAATAGGATTAGAACAATTAATTGCACCCATGCCTTTTGATCAACCTCAATGGTAGGTCCATAATCCTCCACTTATGAAAAATCTTCATCCACCATGTTGTGATCATACATGCAACCATTTGAAACATCCTAATTGATTTAGTTTGAACACCTAATATTCATAATTTATACCCCAAAAAAATGGTGTGTGTAGAATCATACATACCCAATTACAAAAGTTCTGAATGCCCCTTCAAACCTACCTTTATATACATACAATTGGACCCCTTACAAACACAATTAGGTCAATCCTTTTAATGTTAAGGAGCTTGATAAAATTTCAATCAAAGAAGTTTGAGTTATTTTGAATGTAAAAACTAAAATTCTTTAAATTCCTCAAAAAACACAAAGGAAGAATTCAATGTTGATTTGCAAGACAAAGAAGAAAAATATTTCAAAGTTGTGTTTTCTCACAATTGTAATTTTAGAATAGTATATTAGGTTACAATTTATTTAATTCCAAGCAATTTTCTTCCACTTATGGCTAACTAAACCCAGATTTAACTATTTTATATGCGTTCAAAATTCAAACACAAATGACCTTATATTTCAATATCATATATATATATATGGACTTTTGAAAAACTATTGTTTTTTGCATATACAAAAAGGTCCATATAGCTTTTGTATTATTATTAATAATGCATAACAAATAATTGCAATATGTACATATTAAATTTTATAACTTGAAAATGAATCCATATTGATAAATCCTAACAAATATAATTATATTATATTATATTAGACAATGGTTATATCAAACTAGTTTGAGGGGAAGACTATAGGGTCCCATAATATTTCCCCATACCAATTTTTTTTAAAATTTGGAATCTTTTTTTAATGGATTGGAAAGGCATCCTTTTGACTTTATGTTATTAAATAAATTTAGCACCATATTCAAAATTGATGGAAATGACAAATCAATTTTCAATACATTTAGCACCAATTTGCATCTTAGATTTATTCAATTGAATTTGAATTTAATTCTACTGTCTATTTGAATTCCATTCACTATATATTAATTCAATTTAATATTTAAAAAGTCAATTTAGGAATCTAAATTCAATTTAGTTGAATCTAAACTAATTCAATTTGAATTCAACTCAATTTCAAGTTGCATGCAATGTCATTCAATATTTGCATTCAAATGGGACTTAATTTCAAATAATTTTTTATCATTTCATTGTCGCTAGTAATGCATAACAATGTAGATCTCAAGTATAATAATTGCAATCACTACCCCTAAAACCAAAACTACCATTGTGACACAAAAAATGGCCCATGTTACCACAACATTGATTTTTCTTCAAATGTCATTATTGTACATGTAACCTCAATATGCAGTTGTCAAGCTATTTGTTTCCCTGTTTTCACAATTTTCAACCATATGGTTTGTGTTTTTTTTATAAATTCACATTTAATATTTTTTTTGGAAGCATATCTTTTGATTCATCTAGCCTTTAATGGGCTAGTAGTCAAGGTTATTATATTTCATTTAAACTAAAGCCAAATACTTTTACAACTAACAAAAAAATCTTCCCAAGATAATTGAAAATTTGAATTAGATAGCTAGGTATTTATGTATTTGTTTAGGCTTGGATACTAATTTCAATTATATTGGGTAATTTTTCATTAAAAATTTGTTTGATACTATTGTTTGTGAAGTTGTGGAATCACCACCATGTGAAGGTTCAATGTTAAACACATGCTTAACAATTTTGGCCTTATGGATGGTAGTTAATAGTTACATAGTTTCCACCCACCTAATTGTTTAATAAGCCCATGACCTTAAATTGATCTTCAAATTTTGCTACATTGCAAGAAACGATTCCCAAATTATAATCCTAAGGAAGGGGACTAATATTTTTTTATTTTAATACCAAAAGAGGATTCATATATTCTTGTTGTCAAGAAAAGGTCATTTCATATCTCTTGATTTCAACCTTTTTTGTCCCTAGCATAATGAACTCCAATGTTTTACCAAATTTAGTATCCAAATCTCATTATCAAACTTGGGCTTCATGGTATTATGCACTACCAATGGTAATCAACATATGGAAAAAATTAATTGATTTTGTGGAAAATTAAGTTCCAACTTCCATTCAAATGAAAATATTGAATGACATAGCATGTAACTTGAATTGTATTAAATTTGAATTGAATTCAAATTCTTAAATTGAATTCTAATTCTTCAAATTGTAATTTGATTGAATTGTAATTAAATTAAAATAAATTGTGTGTAGATTCAATTAAATTAAATTCAAATTCAATTGAAGGGAAATGGGATGAAAAATGGTATAAAATATATTGAAATTTTGCTTGTGATGATGGTGTTGAACAAAAAAACTTTGAAAAATCACAAATTTGATAAAAACACCTTTCCAATCCTCTTTACTTGATTTGCAATTATCATCCCACAAGATAACTTTTGGAACCCAAAGTTGCAATACCTAAACCAATTTCGATAAATCATTGTCAATGAAATTAAAATGACATGGAACAAATGTTACTTGCACCAAAAGTGCATGAATTTGGCCTCAATTTTGATACACACTATGTGAAAATTAAGTTAATGATATTTAACATGTTTACATTTTTTTTTAAATTGTTTTACAAATTAAACAAATATTTGTGAAGCAACAACTTAGTTGTTATGCAATAGTTAAATTCTAATGACGAGATATTGGAGTTGATATAAGGGGTTCTTGCATAATTAATATCATATCCAGCTTGACAATTCACAAAACCTTTTCATGTTTAGCTTTTTGTATCATGTCAAATTGAATTTCATTGTCTTCCCAACAAGCACCATCACATTTAAGTTTTTTGACAATTTATTTTCTTCTTAATGGTTCATGCCAAAAAAAAAATTGGGGTCCAAGAATGATAAATTAGACCACTTTTGTTACTTGTAACATAAATGGAAAGTGGCCATTAAGTATACTTTGATATATTGAACTTAAATTTATTATTTGGGGCAATGTTTAGTATGAACATGTTCTTTGATTTTGTGACAATTGTATTCAATGACCACATGTTTAAAGTATGTATAAGTAAAATTCATCAAAATTTAGCAAATGTCACAACTTACAAAATAGGTTGCAAATAAATGAAATATTTGATTTTTCCTATTTTCAAGTTGATGATGCATTAAAATGTATTTGTAAACTTCCATCTTCTTCCTATTATTATCAAAATGCATCAAAATTTTAATGTAAAATATAAAAGAACACAATATTCACCTATCAATTTCAAACATACTTGTTATTTACTTTTATTACATTAAAGTTTTTTTAATTTTGTATTCAATTAACAATAAACTTAATGGATGCATATATGTTTTCATAATGACACTTTTAAATGTTTTGAATATACTTTCTTATGCTTATGTTGAATTTTTCCATATCTAAAATTTTCATTTTACATGGGATACTTTCTTAGTTTAATTTACCATGATTGCACCCTTTTAGAAGAAAAATATTTTTTGATAAAAACACATTTTAAACTGAGCATTTTTTTCAAAAAAAATCACCACAAAAAAACCATTTGTTCATATATGTTGCCCAATATCCCTTTCAAGTTGGAGATGAATGGTTAAAAACCCAAAATTGAATTTAAGAAAAACCTTTAATATAATTTTTAAATTATTGATTAGAAGTTACAATTAAACCAAAAAAAAATTGGAACATTTTTTGTTTCAAAATTTTTTATTAGTTTAATCGACTTTTGTAATTTGAAATTATTTTTCAAATTTGTTTTATAAGTTTAGTTGACTTTGTAATTTGAAAATTTGTCCATTAAACATTTTGAGGTGGGCATTCACCATTGGAATTTGAAATTATCTTGGTGTGGCCATTTGGTAATATATAGGTTTGTTGATGTTGTTTGAGGTGAATTTTAGGAAGGATGTTTAAATCAAATTCATCTTTGAAACAAATAACTTGGTTTAGCAATAGAAAAAAATAATTTAATGTTTTTGAACATTGCCCAAAATGTTTCCATGTTAATCAAATGACACTATGATTGCGCAAAGTTGGAAAGATTTTATTTTGACATATAATGTGAAAAGTTGGATATTTATAATTTATGGGGATTAAGGTTAGCATAACCCATAATGTGGAGAAAATTAAATTATTTTGTGCATATTTGGAGCAAATACCCACAAAAAAAAAAAAAAAACAATTTCATGTTTATGTGACAATGCACATTCTTGATATATATTATCTCATTTAAATATAATCACAATTCAAGTTAAATATTTATCCATGTGGTTTAAACTTTAAAACTATTTTTGAGTTAATTATAAAGAGAAATTACAATTTTATAAAAGAAGAGTGTTCACAACTATTAATAATTATTCTCATTTTTCATTCATGCAACAATACCCCTTTAACCCATTGACATAGTGAGGAAAATTTTGAATTGATTAAAATAGGACTTTTTGACAAAAGGCATGGCAAATCCATGCTTGAAAAACAAGCATATGTTGGATGACTAATATTGATTGTTTATTGAAACATCATCCTTTGTTGAAACTATGTGTGAAATTAACATGTATGAATCTTATTCATTTTTTATTCATCTTTAATTTTAATAAATGAATTAACATTTATACATTTTCAAAACAAGTTGTTTAAGGGACACAAATGTGGCCATGAATATACATAGATAAGAATGGAAAATTATTTTTAATTCCAACCCCTCCCCATATGGTAAATGACATCACTCTATTTTGGATTAAAACAATTTCCTAATAAAAAAATTGACAATTTATGGCACATAATTCCATGATTTTTTAAAATCACCCAACAATATATCAAACTCAATCAAACATAAGATTTTAGACATTTAAAATATGTGCACATATTCTCCTCACAATTATTTGTTCATTGGTTTATTAATGGTCATGTTAACACAATGTGCTATCATGTAGAATGTATCAAAACCAATTTTCTTTTCTTTTTTTCTCTCAATTTTGTGATAAAACAAATTTTGGAAATTTTTCCCCAAAAAAAAACTAGTCCAATTTACATTAGAAAAAAAATCCTATTTTTCTTAGTTTAAAACATGAAATTTTTTTTTGAACACAACATTGAAATTCATAAAAAATAGTTACACAAATTTGAAGGAAAATGAAAAGTAACAATGATATATATGATAATGTTGGGTGCTCATAATTTTATTTACTCACATAAGGTGGATAATAATAAATACAAATCTTTGAAAAAAAAAGGGGGGTGTATAAGTTACAAAAATTTCCAATCTTGGGAAGAGGAAGTAAATGTATATAAAATTTGAAAAAATATCAATCCATATACATGTACGAAAGGGAATAACAAATATTTAAGGTGTTCATAGGATAAGGTTATGATAACAAATTTAAATTTTACACTGGATTTAATTTGTGGGTATAATTGGGTAAGAGCATCACCACCTATATAATTTTATGATAAATATTATATATATACTATATAGAAACTATTCAATTCAATTTGGAGGGGCAAAAGTGGCATTAGCTACATGGTTGGATCCGTTCCCACCAACATAATTGTGCAAGGCCCTACACGATCTTTTATATATTTTGGGTTTGTCACACACATGCATGTTGTCTCCCCATAGACCTATTTGAAAGTAAACAAACATGGTTCATCTCCAAAAAGACACCACTTGCAATAGCAAGTGCAAAATTGTCTTCAAATATTGCTAGCAAACAACTAGGTTTCTTCAATGAAAAGACAATGCTGCATCATGTAAGGAAGCTTTATGAACATTTTCATGAATTTGAAGGTTTGGTTTTTTGTCACAAATTTTCAAACCAATGAAGAAGATGTACTCAATCATGATGTTGGCAAACAAGCACCATCAACGTCAGGTTTGTTGTTGTGTGCCAAAAGAAACAAGCACCATCAATCAAACTAATAAGGCCATGTGAAAAAATCAATATGATTATTATTTGCTTGTAAAATTCATACCATTTCATCACGGTTATTATTATTGTAACGCACCCTATCAACATGGTACACATTGGTTGTTGCATGCACACTTGTATTTTGTATAAAACAAAAAATTTCTATTAGAAGTTTGTAAGACTACTTCTTCACAACATGATTTCGAGTTGACAAGAAAATAAAAAATATGCCAAGATGAAAAGAAATCTTCAAAATGCGCAAAACAAAAAAAAAAGTGGAACAAAACGTGGTCATCGTGGATTGAACATTGCAAAGGCCAATTTAGATCCTCTCCTTTCCATGGATGGAGGATTTTCAATTTGAGCTCAATGCTTTTGACACCTAAGTAAATTTCATATAAATGTAAACTTTCTTCTCAAGATTCCCCAATTTTAATGTTAAAGAACAAGCCAACTAGGGTTGATTTTGGTTACTAGCAAGTCCATAAGTGATAGAGTGAGTTGGTGAGAGTTGATTTTAGCTCGTAGCAAGTCCATAGGCCCACCAATGGGTAAGAATCGCCTATGGACTTGCTAGGAGCCAAAATGGGCTTTAATTGGCCCACTTTTTAGCAAAACAATCCCTTCACAAATGAACAAAACTCAAGACATACATTGACAATAGAAAACATCACGTAATGAAGTTTTCATTGGAGGCAAAGATGTTAGAATGAAACCAAATAGATTTAAAGTTTTCCTCAGGCTTAGCTTGTTTACTAGCCTCTTTAAACAATATATGCTTATTCAAAACACACCAAGAAACCATGCCAACCTCCATAGTAAAAGTCCAATCTATCCAAAGAACCTTGTTACTAGAGTAAGTAACCTCAAAAATCTAAGATGACATCTCTCACTTCAAAGGTAGGATAGAATGAAAGATCTAAAATTAGCAGGAGACTACTTCTCAAATGAAAAACAACCATGATGAAGGTTCGAAGGGAGGGGTTCAATCTCCCCATTTGCTTCACACCTTTTGAAACATTGTCCACATAAACAAGGCTTTGAGAAAGTCCATCTAGCAATGTTGAGGGGTTTACATGTGTCTCAGGCATGAGAGTCACAACTAGGACATGAAAATCAATCCCCAATTAGCCAAACCCAAGTGCCCACATGAAGGCCCTTGTTAAGGGTCACAACTAAGACAATGAAAATCAATCCCCAATTAGCCAAGCTCAAGTGCTCACATGAAGGCCCTTGTTAAGGGTCACAACTAAGACAATGAAAATCAATCCTCAATTAGCCAAGCTCAAGTGCTCAAATGAAGGCCCTTGTTAAAGGTTCACCAAATAAGAACAAAGACATTACAAAAGACCCATTTTCTCACACATGCTTGAAGGCCACACCCTTTCATTCGAGATTTTACAAAAGTGAACAACTTTGCTACTTTAAAATTTAAAAAAAGGAAAAAGAAAAAAGCAAAAGATCCATATGTGAGGCCAATGTGAACCAATAGCTAGAAACACGTGCACCATCATCCATTGGAAGCTTATTATAACCTAGTTGTGGATGAAACTCACAACTAAGGTTGACATCAGGTTTCATCGTGGTAACCTATCATGGTAATGGTTAGGTTTGATATGTAGGCACCTATTACAATAGGTGATGTATATAGTATAAGAATTAGGTGATGTAGGTATCATAATAGGTTGGTTGCCTACAACTAAGTGAGTAGTGTAGGAGAGAGACAGGGGCTAGTGGATTGTTAGTTGGAAGGTAGTCCAAAAAAAAAACACCAACCTAGCTAACTAACCCAAATGGTTAGGTAGGGAACTAGAAGCCAATGAAAAAGTGTTGGGTTTGTTGTCCACTAACTAATCCATCCATCCATCCATCCATTCCTCATGATGCCACTTGGTGGCTGTTGGTTCACTCTGGCATCATGATCACCTTTGTGAGTGTGAACGGAGGCCCCCTAGAAAGGCTATTTACATCCAAAACAAGCCATTGGTTTGAAAGCAATGGATAGGGAGGGGGTAATGAATGTGCAGCAAGAGCTAATAATAAGCCAAAAGACGAGATTCTGTCATTATTGCAAAATTTCCATCCTTCATTCATCCATTCATACCCTTCACCGCACGCATGCACACGAGCAGAACGCCCTTTCTTTTTACTGTTGTTGTTGTTGCTGCTGCTGCTGTTCCTGTCCGTTGCTGCGGCGATTCTCTCGCTCTTCTGCTCCTTCTTCTCCCTTTTATCTTTCTCTACTCTCTTTTTTTGTTTGCAGGAGTTGCAACTGAGGAGGAGAAGGAGGCGGCAAATAAACAAGCAGCCAAAAAAAAACGTCTTCAGATACATTATTGTTACCTGTAAGTTTTTTTGGGTCTTCCTCTCTCTTCTCTTCTCTTCTGTCTGGTGTAAAGGTTTTTCGTTTTCATCCATGACCTCGTTGCTATCGTCGTCGTCGTCGTCGTCGCGATTCTCTCTATCCTTTGATCTTTCTCCACGCTTTTGTTCGTTTCCGCAAATACAACTTGAGCGGGATTTGTAATTGAGGAAGCGAGCAAGCAAGCAGAAATAAACGTCTTTAGATACATTATTGCCTGTAAGAATTTTTTGGTTTTTTTTTTCTCACTTAGTTTTTTTGTTCACTTGAGTTTCGTATTTCTTTCCCTCTCTGTATGGTGCAAAGGTTCTTCGTTTTCTTCCATGACCTCGTTGCTACTTGCTACCGTTGTCGTTGCTACTGCGGTTTCTCTCTCCTTTGATCTTTCTCTACACTTTCTTTTTTGTTTTGTTTCCGCAAATACAGCTTGAACGGGAGTTGTAATTGAGGAAGCAAGCAAGCAGGAAAAGTGTCTTCAGATTCATTACCTGTGTGTTGTTTCCTACTTCAGTTTTTTAAAAATAACAATAATAATACTAATAATATAAAAAATTACCTCCGTCTTCCTCTTTTTTTCATCGAGGTTCTTTGTTCTTCTTCTGTCTGCTGCAAAGGTTCGTTTTTCCTTTTCAAAAATAAAAATAAATATTATATACATAAATTTTCCATGGCGTGTTGCTGTCGTCGTTGCTGCCGTGATTCACTGTCTCTCTTTCGATCTTTCTCTACAATTTTTTTTCCCTGCAAATACAGCTCGAGCTGGGAGTTGCAACTAATGATGCAAGCAAGCACCAAAAAAACGTCTTCAAGCATATACATTATCTGTAGGTTTGTTTCCTACTTTTGTTTTTTGTCTTCCGTTTTTTCCCATTGACTTTCTTCCTCTGTCTGCTGCAAACACTCGTTTCTCCCATTTTTTCCCTCTTCTTTCTGTGTTGCATGGTTCCTGTTCCTCTTTTGTTTTCCTTTTGTCTGTTTCAACAGTTTGGTTTTGATTTTGATTTTCAATTTGACATGATCTGCTGCTGCCAGTTTTTGGTTGCAGGAAAATAGTTTTTTTTCCTCTCTGATTCTGAGTTCTTTCTGTAGTTTTTCCTCTCTGATTTTGTGTTTTGATGTTGGACCAGATTTAGCTGCTGGAAATTTCTCTTGCTTTCCATCTGCATTTTCCTGACACAGAGTTTCTTTGCCATGGATGCACAAAACAGCTGCTGTTCAATTGGCTTCTGGTTGTGGATTGGATTTGTGAACAGTGTGACTTGATGGGAACATCTTTTATCTATACCTTGATGTTGTTCTTGCCTCTAAATGTGTAAGAAGAGAGTATTATCTGTCTCTCTAGGAGCTTGCTTGCTTGATTGCAATTTATATGAGAATTGGAGCTTGCTGGGTTTTTTTTAGTCAGCCTGATGTGAAACCCCTCACATTTCTTTCTCTGCTAACTTCCATTCAGTTTTCACATGTGCAAGTCTTGGCTGTGAAGAGTTCTTTTTTGCTCACAGAGAAATTTTGAGGCAGATGGTATAATACTCTACCAATCTCTACACCCACCCACGGATGTTGATGCACATGAATTTAATTGCAGGAAGAGTAATGTCTACATATTTGTAGATTGATGTCAGTGGGCACCAATCTCCATGACATGTTGCCACCTTAGGAAGGGGTGTGCTTGGAGTAATAGATCTGGAATCTTGCTAGAATAGGTCAGCAAGAACGGTAGCATCACAGAGATTTCCTGGCCACACTAAAACTAGAAGGAAGCATGGATGAAGCCACGTATTGGGCAAGAGTCCAAAGGGTTTTCAACATGATGGACATTCGAACAGCATTTGTGACCGATTCCCAAGTGGATGCTGCACTGGAGCTCTTGAAGTCGCATGAGGATACAAGCATCTCAGTCTCTTTGGAAGAGTTAGAGAAAGCCCGCAAAATCAAAGATGCTGTTGTGCATCCTGACACTGGAGAGAAAATTTTCCTCCCTCTGCGTCTTTCATTTATTATCCCTTGCAATCTGGTTTTGGATACCCTAATGATATCAGCCAGGGGTTATGCACAAAATGTGGGTGCCCAGTGGCTCAATCAGACATACAACTGCTTGCATTACTATGCAAATCGAAATGCTTCAAATGAGGAAGCTGGTCGTAGAATACTTGAAGCTTATGTGGGTGCAACTGCTAGTTCTGTAGGTGCTGTTGTTGGTCTCCATGCTCTCTTGGATAGAGTCCCCTCTGGCAATCGTTGGTATGTGCTTTTTTAATCTCAACTTGATCTATGTGATGCACACTTGTTGCTGATGTGACTGTATGTTTTACAGGCCAGATCCATGAAGACCTTGCATGTGTGTGAGGACAATTAAGAATTTCACATGCTGAACAAACTTGTTCTCAGGTTTTGTTTTGTGAGAACCCATATTAAGCAGCACGAAGAGCAAATGAGTGGAATGTTGCAATTTACACTCACACATCACCTCTGCACTATTATAAAAAATTGCAGGGCCCCCCTAGCCAGGAGATTAGTCCCATTTGGTGCAGTTGCAGCAGCCGATGTGCTAAACTTGGGCATTACTCGCAGAGATGAGTTCTTGGAGGGTATCAAAGTATTTGATAGCCATGGCAATGAGGTCGGTCAGAGCCGGCTTGCAGGTGCTAGGGCAGTAAGTGCTTGCATCGCCGGACGGATTGCAGCAGCTGCTCCTATTTTGGTTATACCACCTCTTGTCATGCACAGGTACATCTTGTGATTGCTACAACTACTTGTCCTCCATGAGTATATCCAAGTGTTATGACTGTCTGTCCTCTCCAAGTGACGAGTAAATTTGTCATTTTCCTGTGGGCAAAAACTCGATGGAAGAAATAATCACATGGTGACCACTTAATAGAGCACAATGTATATAACATGAGAAGAGAAGCTGCTTTAGGCATTCTTTTGAGAACTAAAGTGCTCACAAATGGAATGTTGTTTGGATGTCATCTAAATTTATGCTGTGGCATTACAATGCTTGACAGATTGGAACGAGCCCAATTTTACATCAAAAGACCATATTTGAGACTGCCGACTCTTATTGCCATGCTGGGTGCATCCATCCAGATCAGTGTGCCCCTCTGTTTTGGTATTTTTAAGCAGCAGGCATCTGTAGATGTAGTGAAGTTGGAATCTTCATTTCACAACCGAGTTGATAGGTTTGGGCAGCCAATTAACCAGGTTTCTTTCAATAAGGGTATCTGAGATCTTGGAATGTTGGTAATTATCAGCCATTCAAATTACTTTACAGTCTCTGGCACATCAAAAGCACAGTGATATCATAGATCTTTGTAATTTGAATTCTATGTTCAGGCTGGAGACTTTCATAGCAACAATTTCCTATTGTAAACATTCATATGTAATAACTTAAATTCTTAATTGTTTAGAGGTCAGGCAAGCTGGTCTCCATGACTGTGTTGCTGGCCAAAAATTCTTCAACTTCTAGGTACAGCAGAATTTAGAGTTGCTTGACATTTGGAACCTCGTTTGTCTGTTTGATCCAAGTGAGGTTGTTCTGGGTGCTCCAGTGGCAGGCCTCGGCTCCATGAGGGATATCCAAAGCTGCAAATGCAGGGTGCTCTGAAGCCCACAGTGTTGTGTTGATGTGACAGATTGCCACTCCATGGATGACAGAACTATCTGTACCAATCAAGGAGGCTTGTACAACCTTGGTTCTTGTCACATGATGACAGTAGTAGAGCTGAGAGGGGAACATAAGGTTATGACAGATGACTATGTTCTTTCCCTCCACCAAGCTTCTCTTTTTGAAGCTGAGGATCTTCACTGGCCCCTTTCTTATGGGAGCTGAAGTGGGTGCTCTGCTAGTAGACAGAACTTCCACTTTGTTGCCCAACTCAGTGGCAACAAAAGCAACCATCTCTTCCATGGAAGTTGGGCAAGCTCTATGTTCTCAGGCAAGGCAGGGATCTCACACAGGTAAGTTGCAGTTGCCATGATGGCTGCCATTCTCGTGTTCTTGCTAATATTGAAAGTAGCAAGGAGTGTTGGCAAGTTGGCTGTTGTTAGAGCAGGCAACAGCTTTGCAAGTTTACTAGGTAAAAACGCTTGTATAGGGCTTGGGTCAAAGAGATTGTTTGCCAATTGCATGTAACTCCCTTCGACAAGTTTTCTTCAAGAAAGAAATCCAGTTGGAAATTGTTGATGGTTGTAATGACCTGGGATGCATGATCATGACCTAAGGTGGCATTGGCTTTTGTTGCATAGGATTGTATCTCAATGTCCTCATTGCACACGATTCCAGCAGCTTTACAGAAAGTAGCACTTGTAGCAGGAAAGATCATTGTGCTCCTGACAGCAGCTGTGACTTTACTCTCGATTGGTGACACTGAAGCTTTCAAAGTAAGAGGAATAGATACTGATGGCAGCTTATTTTCCTGAAATTTGAATGCAGATGTGCACATTGGAACCACCACCATATCAAGGCTGATGCTCATCACCTGCCATACAAGTCAGGACACAAACAATATGTGAGGTATGGTGTGTAAATCCAAATGACCCCATCTTTAAATTCATTCTCTAGATGTATCCCTTCCTGGGTTCTAGACTTGTCAATTGATTGCTTTGAACTGGCTTAGGGATCAGGTGTACCAGCATTCCAAGAAGACCAGCAAAAACTCCTGTCCACACCATGATAATTTGAGGCCTGTTTTTTTTTTTGTGGAGAGAGCAAGCAAGGATTGAAAGCTATAGCTTTGTCAGAGGATTAAACAAACAAAAACTAATTGAATCTGAGAGTGATAGAGATGAAAGGAGTGGGCAGAGGGGGCATTATATAGCAGCTGAGCCTCCGTCCTGCACCTGGGTTCTGTTCTTCTTTCTAGGTCTGTTCTTATCCTCCCTATAGGAATCAGACACACTTGATCCCACCAGTCTCTCTCTACTCCTGGAATTGATGGACAAAACTCCAAGTGTTTTACGTCCTGAAAACAATCTCACTGGATACCTGTATGCTTCAGTTATGCAATGTCTTTTCCCTCTCTATTTTGCACTATTGAATAAGCACCCACAATGATATCCTTTGATTATAACGATGATTGGATAATCTTCTCGATGACCAGATATCTAAGGTCATTAGTTCTCCTTGATTCAGTGCTCGATTGCAGTACAACAACTAATGCGTGACCTACTTAATCCCCCCATTTAGTCCTATTCAAAGTCTTTGAGAGAGGCTTAGAGAGTCATGTTGTGATACCTTGTGTTCATCATCAATTCATGCCATGGATGGCCAAAATAGGCTGTTCTTGCACCGAATTTGAGACAAACACTTCATGGATATTATCTCTAATGTGGGTTTCATTCTCTCAATCTGTCCATCCTCATCAGAGACACTCCTTGTGTGGGTGAGAACCTTTTGAGGTAGGTAGTGGGGGTTCAAGGTGGTTGATTGTTAAGCAAACAAGTGTACTAGTAGTGCTCCAATCCTCTTCCCAATTTTTATACCCAAAACCAGCGATACGAGTTTACGTGTTAAAGGAAGGCCACTTGCCTACTACACATCAAGAGAAACCCTTAGAAGAGTTCCTTCAACTGGTGCGGTTACACAACATAATTTTTGCATGAAGTACAAACAGTCATGTGTTCTGTTGTCCATGATGGGACCAATTTGACACAAATTATCTTATTTTCAGAAAATGTTGAATTTTTATTTTTATTTTATTTTAAAATTCTTTTTCAGAAATATGTTATTTTTTTCTGAAGGAAACTAAAGAATCTGATGAAATGTTTAGGAATATATATCAATTGTCAAAATGGAATCCTCAAAATTAATTAATTAATTGACAAACAGTGTGTCCTTGAAGTGACCAAGGTAAAATGCTACTTATTAGTTGCCAACAAAATATGCACAACAAGATCTAGTGCTTGTAAAAGGCACAATGTAAAAGTAAAATGATTGCTCCAAGACATTGAACTCAAATGATCTCTCCTCTTTTATTGTCCCATTGAAATGACTGCTTGTGATTGGAGGGATATAATAATTGGCCCATGTGATTGAATTTGAATTGAATCGTCTCTCACCTTGTATTGAATGTGCCTCATTTTTTTATGTTTGTGGGTGGGGTTTAGGGTTTACCTTAAACCCTAAACTTGTGCATAAACCATGTTAGATGTGATAAACATCGCTAGAGGATCAAATAGACGGTATGGTGAAATTGCTCTTAGTTAAGCATATGTGATTCAAATCTACAATGGGCTACTAAGTTGAACTTTTTAATTGTTGGCCATTCAATTGAATGATCAAGATCTCACTTTATCAAGTCTTCTTGATGATATTTGATTGAGGGGCTCGTACTTTGTTTGGTTTTGAATCCATTACAGCCTTCTTCTTTTTTAAAAATTGAGGAAATTTCATTGACAAGTGAAATTGAAAAAGGTGAAAATTAAATGTTTTTTGGGGATTTTTATTTTGTGAATTCAATAAAATAGAAAAAAAAATCACCAGATTTCGATACTGGGCTCCAGTAGGTAGCCATTAACATAAAATGATGCTCAAATGTCTTTATTTCCATGTCTTGTTTTAAGCTTTAGCCAAATTTGGTTAAATCTTCCTATGGATGATGGCCACTTTGGCTACATCACAAAAGCATTGATCCACTCCTTTGCACCTGAAACTCTTCTACCCTCGGCTTGTACGACTTTCCTTTTGGAGGAGGAACCAACCAACCACCAACTTATTTTCCAACCCGTTTCCAAGTATTTGAGCAATCAAACTGAAATCTGAGCAAGGTGCATGCAAGAACAACTACCTACTCACTTTGAGAGTAAGGTGCATTTACAACTTGCATACATGTATTTTCAAAGAACAAAGCACGGATTCACCACCCAACCATAAAGCACCAAAGGCATGTATATACTTTACTATGCAAAGCTATGGTTGTTATGTTGCCAAAACAAAAAACCAATTCATATGTGAACTATGGTTTGGAGCAATGTTGGGTTTCATTAATAACCACCAGTTCTAGCTATTTGAAAAAATCAAAGTCAAAGAACCATTGATTTCAGGCAATTGGAAAGAAATCAGAATCAAAGAATTGTTGATTCCAGTTATTTAGAAAACCTCAAAGAACTGATCCTTGGGTGGATATTTTTCAAAAATTGAGAAGTTGAGAACTGTGGGTATATATCAAAAAGTATGAGCAAAACCAACCCTCCAAAAGGCAGCAAGACACTCTTATGATTCATCAGTTCCACAAACAATTTGACAGAGAAAAATCTGCCCAAAAGGTTTAAACATTCTAAAGCCAGGGCTCTTGCAAGCGTTTACAACTTACTGCCAAGTTCACAAATGTTTTGCAGCAGATTGCTCTTTACTGCTTACTATGTGGTGCTTTAAGGCCTAGCATCTCTCTCTCTCTATTTCTATGTTCCTTTCTTGTACCCAGAAGGTCTATTTGACCATGCAGATACCACATGCAGGAAATGTACTAAACAAATAGGCTATGGCAAGCAGGCAGTACACCCAATGGCAAACAATTATTTACAACCCTAGACCACTACTGAAACTCAATGGGGTCTCAAGGAAAGGAGGCTCCCCTTTTGAGTCTGAAATTTTGTTCTATTTTTCCAAAACCTAGTCATGAGTAAGACCTTAGAGCATCCCCAACAGTGCTCAGTATGTGACCTTACACATCAGAATTGGACCACTGCTGCTCCCTGTTTCTGATTGGCGAATCATAATGATTGGTCAAGGTGGTTTGCTATTAGTAGTCTCCCACCCATTTGCAGTCCCAGTTCTAGTAAGGTGCCATTGTAAAAAATAAAGAACTAAACTTGGCCATGAGAAATATTTTTGCTGGGTCACATACTGAGCACTACTGGGGATGCTCTTAGGTCATAGACCAAACATGCACTTTTAAAAAATGACCACAGAAATCAGAGATTACTCATCTTGAGAAAGAGACTTGAATTCTGTATAAACCTTGCACATAAATTGCTTCGACAGAAGCCATGGCAAATCAAATCTGCCCTTAGTCTACTTGCAAAGGTAAATACTAAATACTCTAAATCTCCACACAAACTAAGCAAACAAACAAGGAAAGAAAAGGGTAAGTATTCTCCAAGAATCTCAAAGCCAATTTGGTTTCATGGGCTTTTTATCAGGAGCAAGCAATCAAGCAAGCAAGAGGAGGCATAAACCATATACTGACATTCTTTTGCTCTTCAAATACAAAATCCAAGGTCCGTTACTAACCAAGCGGAAAAGAACCTGTAAAAAGACCAAAAAACCTCCTGCGGAAAATTCTTCATCGCTTGCCGCCAGCTCCTGTCTTGGCGGGCTTAGCCTGGGGGGCACGAGTTGCTGCTTTGCCTGGCTTAGGCTTGGAAGCAACCTCGACCTTCTTCGCCTTCTTTTCATCTTTAGTCTTCTTGATCCTCTCCTTAATCTCACGTAAGGCGGCTTCCCTAGCCGCCGCTCGCACCTCCGTCTTCTCGGTCCTCTTCTTCTGGATCACCTCCAGAGAAGCTCCCACAATGGAGCGGGAATAAGGCTTGTTGCTAGTCCTCCGTTTCTTCTTGATAGTTTCCGCATGCGCGTCCTTCTTGTGCTGCTTTCGGAACAAAGCCGTCCATGTGAGCTTGGAGGGCTTCAACCTGTTGTGAAAGTAGCGTTTGCACTTACTATTCAGGAACAAAAACACTTGTGAATCGCTCCTGATGAACCTTATCCCCCTTCCTGGATAGATCTTGGAGCCGCTGAACCGGCACACCTCCGTCTTAAGCACCATCTTGTGCGCCCCTCCTGATCCCTGCCTGACTTGCCTGCAACCGAAGCCCTTGCAACAGAGCCTCGTGTCGCCTTGCCTCCGCCAAAAAGAAACAAACCCTAGCTCGCGTTTCCGCTTTCACTTGAGCTCCAAACCCTAAGTTCATCCTCTTTTCTCATCTCGCCAACCGACCGTCTTCCTTCGTTCATCCACAAACTCGTGTACAGTGCAATACATTATCTTCTAGTTTCATCCGGTTTTCTCATCTCGGAACCGAACGACCGTCTTCCTCTGTTCATCCACAGCCCCCTCTCCTCGTGGTCATTGTCCTCCTCCTCGCTCATGCACCCCTTTGCACTTTGTCGAAGAAGAAGAAGAAGAAGAAGGAGAAGCAGTCCTCCTCCGCATCAACTGTAGTCGCTCGCTGTTTTTCCAGATCTAAGGGAAAAGTTGCAGCAGAAAATTATGGCGTCCGAGGAGCCGCTGGAGCGAGACACGCTGTTCAGAAAGTTGAGGGCAAAGTCGGAAAATAAGGTACTTAACTTGGGATCATGGTTTGTGATTTTTTCTTTTTCTTTTTTGCCCCTGGCCAGTGTCATCATCATCATCATCAGATTAGCTGCTGCTGTAGCTGCTCCTGACATGTGTTTGTACATGCCCAAACTTCATAGTAAGATTGCTCACTTTTACATGATTTATTGGAGTTGGAGTTTTTATGGAATGTGGGTGTGAGTTTCTAGAAACCCTAGATCGGAGATCGGCAAATCATGCTCTGCTGCAAGTAGAAGTGACTTGGGTGTAAAACACTAGTGTGCCCTGGTGATGATGATGACGGGGCTTAGAGAATTCTATGTCTTTTGGATCATGTTGTGGAATTGTTGGATCGATCTATAGGAAGGAAGAAGAATCCATGACTCTAGAAAGTTGAAAGGGGACATCTGGTTTCTGCCAATGGTTCGTTTCCATGAAGATTGAACAGCTACAGCCTTCAGATTTGTATGCAGTACTGATGACTAGGTCTTATTTTCCTTTTTCAGCAAGGAGCTGAGTCAGTCATCAAACATGGAGAGTCTCTGTTCTTTAGGGTGGCAATTTGTTAACAAATGAGACTTGCACATTTTGCAGATGTGCTTTGACTGCAATGCAAAGAATCCAACCTGGGCATCTGTAACTTATGGAGTGTTCATCTGCCTTGACTGCTCTGCCCTTCATCGCAGTCTTGGCGTGCATATCAGCTTTGTCAGGTAGGAAAAACAGTGAGATTTTCTGTCACTAGTCCATGGAGGGGAGTGCACACTGTCTGGACAATTCTGCAATTTAGAAATGAGATTCTTTTGGCATCATTGGACTCACATGTATTTGATTTTATTTATGTTTTTTAGGGTTGGATGTTCTCCGTTTTCTCGAGCTGTAGACTTTTACAGTGACATGTATAACATTAGAATCCATGATTCAATGATGCTAACGTTGACAGTCCTTGTACGAAACTGTTGAAACACTGCCACACATAGTTGTGGAGGTAGAAACAGGTGACTGGCATGATTATCAGGAACATAGGGTCAATGTGTTGTTATGGCCTGAATGTGCACAACTGTGGCCTTGATTCATACTTCCTTCCACAAGGTTTGCACTGTCAAATACATTATCTGCTCTGTCTGTAGAGTTACTGTTTGTACCACATTCTGTTTCACCCTTGCTTTTGCAGAACCAGGATTGATTTTTGTCTGCAACCTCCTGATCTCCAAATTGTGCATTGAGGCTTTGTGTCATTCATGCTTGACTCTAGTATTCAGATGGGCTTGAGAAAAGTGGATGCTGCTATTGTTTAGGTTGCACCGACACTAAGTCTCATCTCAACCATCTTGCTTGCATTAGTCTTGTCCCAGATACTGATTATGAAGTCACTTTGTAGTCAATGAAGACAGACAAGCAGACAGAAGGCAATGAAGTCTGTTTGTCTTGGTACCCTTTTTTCTAAGAAGCAGAACACATGTTTTTGGAAAGGAAGTCCATCATGGTCCTGTCTTGAATGTATGTGTATGTCAAGGTTCACACACCTCTGGTCAAGAGTTTGCTGGTTTGCCACATGGTGGTGTGACAGTCAGAAATCCAGTTATTTTCTTGGCTGCATTCTTCACATCTGTGATGAAGTTGTACACCATCTCACATTGATGTGTATGTTTGCAATTGATGGATTAGGTCAACCACCCTGGATAGCTGGAACCAGGAACAGTTGAAGCTAATGAGCTTTGGTGGAAATGGTCGAGGGCATGTGTTCTTCAAGCAGCACGGATGGACCAATGGAGGTAGAACTGAGTCAAAGTACACTTCCAGAGCAGCTGAGTTATATCGACAGCTTTTGGCAAAAGAAGTGGCCAAGAGTGTTGTTGCTGCTCCCAGTACCCCAGCAGTTTCCTCTGTTCCAGAACCAACTGTCAATAGTGTCATGCCTGTGCGAGAGGAACATGTCTCCTCCTTTGTGGAGCAGCCAGTTAAACCTACACATCTTCCTGCTTCTCCCACTCGTCCAGGATTGGGCAGTATTGCAAGAAAGACTCCTTCCCTTGGAGCTAAGAGGCTTGTTGGAAGCAAAATTGGGGGTGGCCTGGGTGTAAGGAAGCTCACTAGTAAGGTAAGCTCTGGAGTACAGAAAGGTTGTGGAGATCAGATGACTGTTGTTGAAGAGAATTGGCTCTGGAATCTTGATTTGTTTCATTGTGGGCTGACTCATGTCATTCATTGGTGTCTTCTCTGAGCCAGACATGCACATGAGATGTCTCTTGAAGCTGTTCTTTGCTGTTCGCACATCTGTTCTTCTGATGTCCACCATTCTCCAAGCTGTGTTATTATGTCATAAAAGTCTGTTGACCACAGACTTTGTCCTCTAGTGTATTTCTCCCAACATTCTCCTTTCTTCTCTGCTTATGTTCTCCTTATGAAGATGTATTATGTAACATCTGTGCTGTGTCAGGTAAATTCTGTAAGAGTGCCAGTTTGATGATCCCAGGCACAAATGTGTGGGGAGTTCAATGCAAGTAGTCCAGTTGAGATCTTATGGTGTTACCTGGCATATGCAGCAAATTGAAGGTGTGTTTGATCAGAAACCAGCAGACCCTGTGCTGGAGCCAGCAGCAGCAGCACCATCTGTCACAGGAGGTGTTTTGCTCTCAGCACCACAGACATCCCGGTTTGTGTACAATGATGATTCAATGACGACAAATATTAGCAATGAGAATGGCTCGACTGGCCATGTGGCTGCACCCACAAGTGCTGGGGAATTCTTTTCTGAATTTGCAGTCTCTCCAGGCAGAGCATCATCCCGCAGTACTGCTGGCCCAAAAATACAAGTATGATCCTCTTGGATGTTTGTGAAGCCTATTCAATACTTATGATCTGAAGGTACTTGATGTGATCATGTGCTGCCCTGTCTGCATGGGGATGAAAATTGCTTTCTGATTGCAGACCAAAGAAAGCTCTGAGGCTCAACGGAAGTTTGCCAATGCAAAATCTATCTCTTCTGATCAATATTTTGGTGATCAGAATACAAGTGGTGATACTGAGAATACCACACGTTTACAGAAGTTTGCAGTTAAGATTCTGTTCCAACTTGTGTGGTCATTTCCATTGTTTCTATGAACTTATTGGTCATTCTATCCAGTGGTCTCCAGGGCTAATATGGTAGAGTGAGTTGTCAGATTTGTTTTAATGAGGTGGCTGGCATTATCACACTTCACCCAACCCAGAAAACAGCAAGAGCTATCTGTAGGGACCAAAGGGGTCAATTCTTCATGTAATTTCTAGAATGTAGGTGGACCTTGCTACTTATCGCTGATGGCTTATGTTGATAATGTTGGTAGAACTCCTCATCCATTTCAAGTGCGGACTATTTTGACCGGGAAGAGGGAGGGACAAAAGGTTCTGCCCTTGACCTGACAGCAAGTGACATCATGAGCAAGCTGTCTATGCAGGTATTGTTAGTTATAAACACTTCGCATGATGTGCTGTATCAGTGTGCTGCAAGCTTGTAAGCCTGCAATGGAGCAGTGAAACAACCAGAGTAATGCACTTCTACCTTGTGAACTGAAAGATCACAGTAGGATGATGATGTTCAGTATGTGGGCGTAGATGTTGCAGCTGAAATGAGGGGCACTATCGACATTTTCTATTAGCTATGTCTCTTGAGTGCCTAGCCAACTTGATGACTGGGTCTTCCCATTGTTTCTGGAATTTTGATGGAAACTCAGGATGCAGATTTTGTGTAATGTTTTGCCTGAAACTTTGGGCAGATTCTTCTATACTTATCTACATCCACCATTTGGAGCTGATGAAGTCAGTAGGTAGCCATGGCAGCTTGTCACTGCTATTCATGACGAAGGTGATGGTCTGACACTTTGTGAGTAACTCTCATAAGAGTTATGACTGCACTCATCAATGTGTTATCCTAAACTTCTTGTTGAGATTTCTCTGCAATTTCATGTAGAAGTATGTTGGCATGCATCTTCTTGAGGAAAAGTGACGAACCTGATTTTCATCTTCAATTATTTGATCTGCTTTGTCACCAAATGTATGCTTGTCCATGCTGCAAAAGCATGCTTGGTGCAGTTAGAGTTTGCTCATGATTACCTGTTTCAGCCCAATCAGAGAAAAGGTCTAAGTAGATTTGTCTATAATGACTTCTGTTTTCATTTGTCAATCAGTCTCGTTAGAAATATGACTCTTTCAACAGTCTGAGCATACAATTCATGGTGGTGTAATTTCCCTCCATGCCTTGACATATGTTGTGGTGTATGAGCACTCTGGATGATCCCTGCTTCTTATGAAAGGTATTTGTTTGACTGAAGCCTGGGTAGAATGCTGGAGCACATGTCCCTGCTCCTGACATAACAAGTAAAATACTGGTTTTGCCTCGAATTGAAGACCCAAAACCCTTATGAGTAGTCTTTGCTTTGTGAGGTGTGCAGATAGGCGAGTTGCGATTTCTGAAGTGAGATCTGCTGTTGGAGGGCCTTCTCACTAGTTCAAAGGAATGACCGCAACAAATGAGGAAGCTATGGATTTGTTCTGCATCACAGACATGATGGCAGGGAAGACAATAACACAAGATAATAATAGTATTCCAGGGCTGTAGATTGAGCTCTCTGTTGCCTATTTGATCTTAGAAACACATTGACTGTGATTATGGTAGACGTTTAGAGGGGGTGTTTGTTTACTCATTTACCACTAAACCTGGTGCGTTTTGCTGTCACTAGTTATTTGCATGCAGCATGGTAGCATTTCTGTTCAGCTATGAATACTTAACCAGTGTCATGGGTTCTGCTACATTCCAAAGGCAACTCCATTGGACAAGGTGAGATGAGTAGAGATCAACTGAGGCCATTTCTGTCTTCTGAAAGAGTCTTGTGATGGTAGTTGGAGTTCAGCCAAGAATCCCGTGCGTATGGTGATGAGAGTTTTATAACATTGCTGCATCATGATCAGGAGCTGCATAAGTCATTGACCATCATAAATTTATTGTCAAATTGCCACAGTGAAAATCGGTGGTGGATTAAGCCCCAAAACCTGATGCCTTTTGTGAGAAATGGACAGATGAGATATATTGTGGATGTCGTTTCATAAATGTAATTGCATGTGGTAAAACATATTGATATTCAGATTTGGTGTTAGTATTTTGTATAATAAACTCACGGATGTGCACTTGGAATGTATTTTCAAGTACATTGGCCAAAATTATCATTTCATCTATTATGCACAAATTTGGAATGAATCAACCAAACATTTTTTTTGATTCTTTGAAGTCCTTGGATTTGTGTAATCATAGTATTCATTATCTTTGTGTTGTTTTTTCATTGTAAAGAAAACCTTGGAATGTTTTCAAAATGATATAATCATATGCGATAATTAACCACACCTTTACATAATAATATGGTATATATTGAAAAAAAAAGAGAATGTTTTTAATCATTTTTAAAATCATGGATTTTTTAATCCATCACCTTATGTAACCAATTGTAGTCATACACCTCAATCTTAGCAAACACTCCAATTGTTTTTTAAAACCATCCAAAAGCAATCCATCACACTTTGGTGATAGTGGTATGGTAGACTTGTGTTATCCTATTTGCACCTTAATATTTTTGGCAAATGATTATGGCACATCTTGAAATGACTATGTGAACTACATGGGAATGTTATGGGAACATCATTCCCACATGAGAACATGAAAAACAAAACATGATTTTTTTTTTTTTTGGGGGTAATTCATAATCTTCTATTTTGGAAAAATATACAACATATTTCTTTATCTTGAAAATATTATTAAACATAATTATCTTTTTCTTGGAAGATTAAGGAATGAAAAGAACCTTCATGCCCATAATTTTGAGATAAGGTGCTTTCCAAATAGACTAGGAAACTTCTAGTGTTCGAGCATCTCCAATGGTGGTGCACCATAATGCCATGCCATTCTTCTTTTGTTGTGGTGTTCAATTTAATCATTCCAAGGGATATACTTCTTTCAAAAAAAATAGTCCCTTGTGGTTCCACTCCAAAAAAAAAAACTCCATTACATTTCTAAAAGGTTCATACACAATGTGGTAGTTGTAGAGAGTACTAAAATTCTTGTACTAAAAACAACCAAAAAAAAAACCATTTATGTTTGTCGATTTTTGCATTTATGTGAACAACACTTTTCATAATCTACCTAATTAAATAAGAGTTATTCCAAAATTACAAGCATCCGAAGAATTATCACACATTAATGAATGACATTTTTTTTTAAAAGGAGAAAAAAGAAGGCTAAAGTAAAATCACTCATCATTTTACACATATCTATGTTCAAACATCAGCTCTTTTTTTTTCCTTTAATTGTTTAATTTGAACGATCTTTGTGGCTATGGGTGCATCAACTAAAGCTCTTTGAACTCCAAATTCAAAGTAGCAATCAACAAAGGAGCAATCAAGAAAAAGCACAAAGAGAACAACAAATCACAAAATGTTTAGGAAAAAAAATTTAATTTTTAAAAATATTTTCATTGTTTTTTATTTGTTTTGAGTGATCCGAAAAGCTACGAGTGCACCAATTATTTATTTATTTATTTAATATATAATTGAAACTCTACAAAACTCTTCTGAACTTAAAAAATAACAAAGCAATAATGTCCAAGCATTTAATGGTATTTAGTATGTAGCCAAATCTGGCTAAATCATCTTATGGATGATCGCCACTTCAGCTAATCTCAAAATTGATGATACAATTTTATTTTTATTTTTTAAAACCCTGCTCTGTACGTCTTCGCATTTGTGCAAAAAAGAAGCTGCCCTGAAGGTTCCCGTTTAGGGCGAAGGAACGATACCCGCAGGGTATAAATTGGTAGTTACCAAGGTGAAGAGGAAGCCCCGGATATGGCCTCTGCGTTTCTGCCATCGCCAAATGCGCGCGCTCTCGCTAGCAAAGAGCTGCACATTAGTCTCTCCATTTTGTTCGAGACTAGCAAGCAAGCAAGAAGAATGATGATCTCGTGAAGCAGTTACAAAAAAATTTATTGAGGGATTGATTTGACAGACATTGTGTTTGACGCAATTGTAATATCAAGGAAGGAGAGTCTTGCAAAAAAGCTTCCACGGTATGTATGCGATGGCCGAGAGAGTAGTGCGGAGAACATTGCGGGGTAGAATATAAAGAAAAATAAAAATCTCTCGAGTAATCCGGGTTCTCTTATCAGGAGCGAAGCTGAGCTAAACGGAAGCTTTAGAAGAAGAAGAAGAAGAAGAAGAGGTCTGGAGATTGTGAGAGAGTTTGTATTTGTGTTTGCGTGTGTGGCGAAATAGGTGTAGAGGTAGGTGCAGTGAACGTAGGAGGAGGTGGAGGGATGACGGACATTCGATGGCCGCCGCATGACGGAGAGCAACAACAATCTCAAGTTCTTTCTTCGGGACGAGTGGCGGGAGGAGGAGGAGAAGGCAACAGACAAATTAGTGACGTTGTCGATGCCACTACACACTACTCTGACGACGAGAGATCGGTGGCGGCGGATTCGTGGTCTGTGAAGAGTGAATATGGCAGTACTCTCGATGGTGAAGATCAAAGAACCGTGGATGTCGTGGATGCATTGAATGCAGCAGCTTTTCGGCCGTTGGACTACCTGTATGTTGTTTTCTTGCTCATCCCCTCTCTTCTTTGCTCTAACATTATCCGATGCTTCCATTCCTCAACACTAAAATTAGGAGCACAATTTGCAGAAGAAATCAAGCCAATGCAATGTTACAGCCACTTGGTCTTAAGTCATGAACTTCTTTTGCCTCCATCATCAATCCTGAAACTAATCGACCGATTGGCCAGCCGGTCACTACCAAGAAGTAGATGGAGTTGTATTATCTTCATCAATCTATTTGCTGTTTACTCTGTTACTGAATGCATGCAAGCTTTCAAATCCCGCAAAAATGGAAGATGTGAACGGCTAGCCTACGTAAGAACAACCTTGAGGCCAAGTCCAGTGATTTTGAAAGGAAAGATTAGGGTTTCCCTTTTCCTCCTTATGTGGTGCAAGAACTCATGCCAGGCTTTGTACATCGGTCAAATCTCTTTTCAGTGTCATTGTCTGAAGCTGGAGCTCAGGGAGCGAATCAGTTTTCTTGGCAAAATCACATGTGGACTGTCAGCTTCAGACACCACACTTATTAATTTTAGCAGATGGATTCAGCATTATTGCAGCAGTAGCTCAGAATCTGGACCAGAAAATAGGGCAAGTGGGTTAATGTAGGAGACTTGTTTTCTTTGTGAATTCATCACCATCTGCATCAGGAAGGCAAGTTATATGGTCACAATATGGTCAAATGCTGAAATATTTCTATAGGAATTGCATTTGATGAATCGTGAGGATTCTGGATCATTAGGAGTGGTAAATACAATACCTAGCTCCTGAGGTGAGCTTCCTGCCACAAACTTGAGGAGGAAGGAATCTGATCCTGGTATTTAAAGCATTTAGAGAAGTCATGGGTCATGTACTGCAATGGTTATGTTATGTTTTCTTGACAAAGGCACATGTGGACCTTCAGCATGTCATAACTTACAGGTTATAGGGTAATGATGTCAGTCCCTTATGTGGTCAGACACAAGATCTTGATTGCTGACTTGTGTTTCTCTTGTGTGGGCAATGTGGATCTGTCCTGGCATGATGGCATAGTGAGCATAACCTTATGTTCTAGATTTGGCTATGGGTTCTAATTGAGGGTAGGGTATTGTGTTCTGTTATCTATGGGAGGTTTGCAGTGCTGATGTTTTTTTGCTTTTCAGTTCAGATAAAGATGAAGATGATCTGGAGACAGAAGCTTCGATTCTAGGCCTTCAATCCCATTGGGACTCAACCTATGCAGATGAGCTTGCAAACTTCCATGAGCATGGTGATGCAGGGGAGATCTGGTGAGAGACTTTCCTTTTAAATGCTAACTAATTGATGTGCAAGTAAGAATTTTTGGGTAGGCTTATCTATGTTGTACATTCAGCTCTTCCCTCTGCTTTTCTTACTGCCAGAAAATCAGACAGGTTAAGCTTACCAACAAGCTAAAAGGAAATGAGGCTAACCCTCACAACCTTGTTACAGCTTAAATGAGGATACTCTGGAGAGTAGTTATCTCTTGAGTGCTTGCAGACATTGTGATTGAGTCTTGCCCTTCAAATGCAACAGAAAGTCAAGGTGCAGATTTTGTATAATTGTTGGCCAGAAATTTAGGGCAGATTGCTATGTACTTGTCTACAGTCTACACCCACCAGGGGGAGCTGATGAAGGTAGTAGGGAGTAATGGCATCCAGTCACTGCCAGTCATTATGAAGGCCCAATACTTTTTGAGTGACTCAAGGTTATGACTGCATTTGTTGGTTTGGTTGGGACTGAAAAAACAGCTTCCTTTGTGTAGGCCTATGCTAAATGATGTAGGAGGACCAGGAGAATGTCACCAGATTCCAACATTTCACAACCCATTAGCTTCTGCTTTTAACCCCCCAAGTTAGCAGAAATTAACCCTAGCCTTGAAATGTATTGACACTCTGATATTCTAAGGTTCTCAGGTTCAGTTGATTTTTTATAGGGCTTCTAATCACAAGTGTGGAGCTTCAAAACACACTTTGTCATCAAGTTCACAGTCTTGTTTCTCTCTTTGTTCTTCCTCTTTTTCTTTTTTTCTCTCATTTTTCTTCTTGGTTTCTTTTGTCTTCTCCTTCTCTTTTAGATTTGTTTAGCCACCCGGCATCATCACTGAGTCTTCCTGTTACTGTGGTCTTGTGACAGAAAGTATGTTCATTAGTGTATGGCATTGACCTCCACTGAGCCTGGAGGTGGAGAAGTCAGTGGAAATGTTAAGGTAGCTACTCAGCACAATACATGTTGCTGTTGAAGGTCTCTGAACATGTGTTTGACTGTTGTTGTTGTTCAAGCCACTCAGTTTTGTGACAGAAATCCAATGTAGGTTAGTGTTTGTCATTAATGTACTGCCATTGCCAGAAACTGATGAAGTGAATGGTGATATTGTGGTCAATACCATAACATTGCAGTTGAAGGTCTGTGAACATGTATATGACCATTGTTGTTGTTAAAACTGATCTTCAAATTCTGTGTTGTTGTCTGGTCTTCTCCTTTCTTTAGAGTTGGGGTTTGTCTTTTTCATGCTTGATGTTTGGTTGCTGTTATTTTGTCAAATCTGAAATATCCATAACCTTATTATTGGGTATTCTCTCATTTCTTTCCAGTTGACTTAAAGCACAAGTTTTGTGAAATTCTCATTACTTATCAAGATAACAGTTTTGTTTTTGTTTTCTCCTATATTCTTTTGGGTTTGATCTCCTTGTTTTCCTGTCACTGATGTATTGTCAGATCTGAAATCATTATAATCTTGTTATCAGATCATCTCTCAATTTTATTCACAGTGAATTAAATTGTAAGTAGGGAGGTGTTCTCAGTACTTGTGAAGATATAGTAAGATAATTCAGTCAGTGAAGCTGGTGTGTGCAGAGTTGGTGGTCAGTAAGGTGATGTACCTTCATGGACATATTGTATGAGCTGTCACTGTAGTTGTAGGGAAGATTTAGAGTGTCAACACATTGAAGAGATTGAGGACTTTATGACAACATCTATCTGGAGACCTAAATTTGGGTGAAATGTTTAGGTTTGGTGAAGAGGTGATGGAGACAGTAGCATCTTGGACTGCAAGAATTTGTGTGGCAGTTGCTGCTGGGCTTCCTTGTGATCCTATCAATGGCTTTGCACTGCCTCCAAGAGGCTTGTCTGATATATCTGCAGGTGGATCCATGGCTTTGGAGCTTGCCAACTGGAATGTTCTAGATATTGGCACTGGCAATGGACTGTTCCTTCATGCTCTGTTCAAGCAAGGGTATGTGCTTCAGCACATCCCATTCCCAAACTTTGTGGTTCCAGTATCTTTCACTGGATTGACCATTACGCACAATGGATGAAGTCAGGATCTGACAACGTAATTTCTTGTGTAGGTTCACTGATCTAACAGGAACTGATTATAGTGAGGGAGCAGTGGAGCTAGCAGGAGCTGTGGCTGAGCGCAGGAACATGGACAACATCACCTTTCTGGTGCATCTCCTGTGCATGGCTTGTTGTCTCTCTCTGTTGCTTTCTACAGTATATAAGATTTCACACTTGAGGTAATCTGTGAGTACGGATGATGGGACTGATCAAAGACATGAGGATTGTAGGTTTTGTCAGCATAAGAGTATTTCTTTCAGAAGTGCACTAAAACAGAGTTTCTGACCATCATATGTTTCTCCTTTTTGGTGCTGTATGGAAGATTTTGTTTATTCCAAGTTGTAATTTCATTTTCCCAATTTTATCAACAATTTAAAATCCCATGAGGTCGATGGACGCCTTTCTCACATCATCGATACAGGCAGACCTTACACAGATTTCTTGGTGCATCCAGATAAACTTGGCTGTGAATATCTGAGATAGTTGTGGTCAACTGAGAGAAGCTTGTTAAATACAGGTTGATGATGTACTTGATTCAAAGTTAAACCGACAGTTCCGTCTTGTCACTGACAAGGGCACTCTTGATGCAATTGGTCTCCATCCTGATGGAGTACCCCGCAGGTTTGAAATCTCATCTTCTTGTCTCTTTTCCCTAGGCTATGCAGATAATGTGAGTAGGCTCAAGTTTGAGCAATATAATGTGCTTAACTATTTCACAGTCCTAGTTTTGGAGTCATTCTCCAACTTAGAATATCCAGTTCAACTTGGATATTGGGAGTTGCAGTCATTGATTGCAAATAATCAGCTCCATAGTGGCCATTTATGACTCCATATGCTTAACTGTGCAGGCGCCAGGTCAGATTGCCTCATACAGATAATCTGATTTTGCTATGTGTAGCAACCATCCAGGTGTAAGCATATGCTAGCAGTAGCCTGTTAGAAGGTTCTAATTGCTGATACTTCTTTTTTGCCAGAAGAGTTGTATCATAGATGCCTGTGTATTGAGTTATCTTTTACTGAATTGCCTCAACATGATGATCGGCATCTTCAATTTCATGGTCTTTTTGTGCTGAGTGTCTGCAGGTTGCAATATTGGAAAGCTCTCTATAAACTTGTCGCTCCTGGAGGTGTGGTGGTATGGTCTCTATTGCTTGCCACCATTTCTAAATTTCTTGCATTATTTGATTTTAAGATTAAAATCCTGCAGCTTTCATGCACTATATAACCCATGGCCAGGTCAGAATTACTTGCTGGGCTGGATTACTCCTATGCATCAGACCATGAAGTAAACTAGTCTTCCTGTGCTTGGACTGCTCTTCCACACTGATCTTTTTGTTGTGATGTGAGAGAGAGGTGGTGGTTGAGAACTTTGTGAGCAACGCTCATAAGGTTATGACCACATTTGTTGTTGTGCTACATTCAAAGTCTTGGTGTAGAGTTTTCCCTGCAATCTCATAGATATGATAAGAGGATAAAGGGAGAGAAGGTTTCTGAAACCTGTATAGAACTTTGTGCTTCTCAACTCTAAGCTGGGTGGTTTGTAACACAGGTGGTAACGTCATGTAACAGCACCAAGGATGAGCTAGTTGCAGAAGTGAATGCTGTCTCTCAGCCTTTGAAGGTCGATCAGCATGGCACGAAAGATGACAAGGATATAACTGGACTTAGCTCACTCTCAACAAGATTGACCTTCAAGTACATAGATCATATCCGCACCTATCCAACTTTCCGATTTGGAGGAGTTGAAGGAAGCCGGGTTTCAACAGTTGCTTTTGCTCTGAAAGCGTGAGGTCATTTGAAGTTGCCATAGGTGCTTTTCTTAACTGATGCATGTGAATATTGATTTAGATGGAAGTTGGAGATGATGCTTGCGAGGTGGAGTTGGCTGTATGAGAAGTTGCTAGCATGTTTGAGGAAACCAGATGTGTGTGTTTACTGGACATGATTACTGGATGGTTTCATTGCAAAAGATAATACATTCCATCCCTTGTTATTGCATCAGTTATTATCAAATGAATGATTGGGAATTAAAACTGGCAATTCAACTTACAACCACTAAAAATGTGTGACAAAGAGGTTAAATCACATTTAATTGATAAATGTGATATGATGTTTAAAATATATTATATTCAAGGGTTACAACTTTGTTTTACAGAGCTTTTTAAGTAAGAGTCCATATGAAAGAATATTGAGTTGGTATCAATTTAATTGTGAGAACCAGCTATGGGTTCAAGCCATTTCTCCCAATGAACATTGGTGGATATGATATCAAGCAATACATGCCATGATATCATAATGATCGATTTTAATTGGAGTGACAATCAACACTTTGAAAACTAGGTGTTTCATATTTTTTCAAAAATTGATACCCAAGCACAATAATGGAAGATATCAATGGCAGGTTTTGGGGAGTATATTATCTACTCTAGGTAGCAGGAGTTTTTTAATAAACTTTTATAAGCTTCTAAAAGAATCCAATGTTTTTAGGTTTTAGGTTTAGGGAATTAGGGGTGAGTGAAGAGGAAAAACTTGTTTTTGCATCAATAAGAAAGCCCAACTTTCACTTGGGCCTCACTTTTTTCCATCATTCAAATGTTTAGAAATTATGTTGTTGAAGATTTGTGTGAACTAGGTTATGGAAACATTTTTCTTTTCTTTCTCAATTCACAACTCTACTTTCGCATTTTCTTCTTGGCTCCCACTCTCCTTGTGTGATTTTCTCTTAGTAGTATTGGTGTTGCTCCTTCAAGTACATGCACGTATTCTTAGTTGTGCTAATTGTGCCTTTCCTTTTTAGATCCTATTTTTACTCATTAATTTGTTGCATGTATTCCCCCACTTTGTTTGCTTGTGCAAGTGTGAGATCGTAACATTTCCTTCTTGGCTTTTGGTTCTATTCATTGATTTATCAAATGTATTTCCCCCCTTTTGTTTGCTTGTGTAAGTGTGAGATTATAGCATTTCCTTCTTTGCTCCTAGCCTTACTAGTTGATCTATCACACATATTTTTCCTCTCTATGTTTGCTTATGTAAGTATGAGATTGTAACATTTCTTTCTTAGTTCTTAGCTTCCTTCATTGATCTATCACATGTATTTCCCCCTTCTTGTTTGCTTGTGTAGGTGTGAGATCATAACATTTCCGTCTTGACTACTCGCTTCACTCATTGATTTATCACATGTACTCCCCCCTCCCTCTTGCTTTTTTGTGCATGTGTGAGATTGTAACATTCCTTCTTAATTGTTGGCTTTACTTGTTGATCTATCACATCTACCTCCTCCTTGCTTTGTTTGCTTGTGTAAGTGTGAGATTGTGACATTTCTTTCTTGATTGTTAGCTTTACTTGTTAATTTATCACATGTATTTCAACCCCTTTGTTTGCTTGTGCAAATGTTAGATCATAAGACCTTCAACTCTCAACATTGGAGTTTAGTTCCAAGCTTTAAGCTTGGAACTTCAAGTTTTTTTTAGTTTTTGGGTTTTGTGTTAACTTCAACATTTCATTTTTTGTTGCTACTTTTTTTGGTATCTTTTGCCTTTTCTTTTGTTTTAGTGTTGTTTTTTTCCCCTAATTTTTGGTTTTTTTTTCTTGCTGGTTTTTTGGGCTTTTATTGTTACATTTTCTTTTATTATTATTTGTTGATTTAAATACTAATTATCGTTTTTTTTGTTGTTTTTACATCTATTCAATATTTAGATGGGTTTTGCATCATTTTACACTTAATTCCCATTGCACAACTTTATTACATTATGATGCAAAGGAAAAGTGAGTGATTTTATCCTTATGTACCTCAAATTGAGATCGAAAGAATTTCTTTAATTAAGATATTTACAAGTCTAGGAAGATGTTGTTGGCAAACAAACAATCTAAAAAAGTTGATACTCATGAACAAGAATTAGCCTAGTGATCCTAAGGTTGGTTGTATTTCCCCAACTACCTTGGTGGAGTTGATTGAAACATATATTAATCTAGACAAAGAATTGGAAGGGTTTAAAATTGCCTGTGGTATTCTAAAAAATGATGAATTTGTTCATTTTCATTAATTTTTATTAAATCCTTTCACTTGTTCCAATTTTTTTGTTTTTTCTATCTTATTTTATTAGATTTTTGATAACCAACTTTAGAGAACTACATAAAATAACCACATGTTATTAACCTTGTAAGAACCACCTATTTGATAATCAACTTTAAAATTTTAAAACTCAAAAGTTAAAACCCTAGTAAATTCTCTAAATTTTTTTTTGGGGGGGATTAGAATTAAGTTGATTTTACAAAATTGCTTGAAGGACTAGAACTGGTAGTTCTTTGAAAAAAAGGAGAACCACCCAACATTGGTCACAAACAAAAAATAATAATGAAACACATAACTTGAAAATTTTGATTTCCACATGGGAATCTTGGAAATTTATGCTATTCAAATGTGGTCCCCACCACCATCTACAAAATATATTTTAGGGAGGAAAATGGTGATTCCTTCCTATTGTGATGTGCTTTTATAAATGTGAATTGCCCATGGTTCAACCATGCACCATGTTTGTTCTAATTTGCATTAATCAATTTTTTTTGTTTGTGCAAATTGATTTCACTTTGAATTCATATAATTTTTATGTTCAATCTAATCACATTTTGAATCTTTCACACCCTACTTTGTGAGAACTAAGGAATATGTCCTTGGTTTGCATTTCATTTATGAAATAGAAGATGACTAAAGTTCTTGACCCTTAGTAACATTTGACAAATTAACAATGCATTAGTTGTTATGTTTCAATGCAAATGATGTGAATACCTTTTTAAGTAATTGGCATGGAATTACAATTCCTCATTGAAATCAATTAATTCATGCCCTCTTTTTTTATACGGATCAATTCTATGACACACACAACAAACCTAGGAATGAAAACCAATGTTGGGCAAGACTTAATTTTTAAAATATTAACTAGTATTGGTATTGAAATTTTTTATAAAAAAACTACCTTGGTACTATTATTGGGAATTTTTAATTTATAAGTTTCACAACAATTTGGTATTGATATTATTTTTTATTTTTAAAATCATGTTCACCTAGTTTTTGTATTAAAGTCCAAGGTTGATTGTGGCTAGTATGAACAAATGTACATTTGGTATTGAGATTGGCACAACCTTAATATGAAGGTTGTTTTATTTTTAGTCCTTACTAAGCAAGTATTGGTGGGAGGTTGGTAATGTTTTAAGTCCTACCAATCTAGTTGGTTTTTTGAATATTGACACTAATATCAATATTTTTACTAGGATTTCAATCTAGTACCTACCCAACACTAGTTCAAATCTTGTATGGTTTGCTTATAGTGGCATTGTTAAGAGATTTGTATTCCAATCCTTCACCCTTTTTTTCAAGTCTCCAAAACATCACTTAGAATTATCAAATTATATATATATAATTTTGTAAGACATAAATTCTTAATTCATTAGTTTGTTAAATCCAATGAAAAGTGTATTGCATTTTGATGAAAATGGCAATTGATGAAACAACTTGACTTAATTGACAACTAACTTGGACTAATTTCATGATGGCTTCGATTGGCATGTCTAATGTCTATGTTGAGTGCAGTCCACTCCTTCATAAAATTTCCTAGTTGCAAAATGTTTTTGTTTGTGAGTTCATTGTGGAAATTTTTTATTTGTATGGCATATTTGTTTCATATTATTCAAGTCACATATGTGGGTTCAAAGGAAATGTTGTAATTTTTTTCAATAGGCTAGTGGATTGCATTCAAAAAATTATTTACATGATATGGATAATGAATTTAAACATGAAGATTAATCAAATCTACCTTTTGAATTTGGGGGGCAACATGTATAGGTGAAGTTCAAGGACCAAGCCATTGGTGACATTTCTTGTGTCACTTGAAACACTTATGCCAAGATAATTGTAACTTGGTGAAATTTTGATGTATATATAAAGATGAAAATTTGATCTTTGAACTTGGTAATTGTTTTCTTTCTTAGTCTAATGGATACACTTGAAGTGATTTATCCCCAATATTGGTTGGGCCTTCACTTTGAAATAACATTTTAGTTGCATTGAAATATGATCAAAGTCATATATTTTGTACTCATGTTTATTGTGCATGTATGGAGGTAAGGACTTATGTTGGACCCCATAACCTATGATATGCAACATTCTCTATTTGTTTTGACAATGAAAACCAACTCTAAATGTGCTATGGCTCAACCTTGTAGTACTTGTAACCATGTGATAGGGGTGATTGACTAGTTCATAGATTAATGTTCATAAGATGTCAAAATGTATCAAATTAATGACAATTGTAATTATGCAGTCCTTGGTTAAATGAAAGACAAACATTGTTTTAGTACGCTTAGCTTTATGGAAACCAAGCTAAGGAATATGTCAACAACCCAACTTGATTTGGTTATATGAACGTTTGTTTGCAAATTTTCATTATTACCAAAGTCATTGATGAGTGGAAGTTTTTCACATATGTTATGCATTTAATTTTGTGTTTGCATTGAATTTTGGAACCAAATATTTTTTATATTTTTTGTTTTAATTAAAAGTGTGAAGAGATGATAAAGGAAGGATGTGTGATTAAAGAAACATTGTGCATGAAATATTCAAATTTATTTTTAGAAAACATCAACAAATTTTTTAATACAAGATCAATTTCAAAGGTTGAAAACTATTTCTAACACACACGAAATTATTATAGACAATAAGACATTTGGTTTGTTTGTAGGGGAATTTTCTTTTTTTTAAAAATGTTTTAGGTTCCATAATCAAAAGAACAAAGCATGCATTGCAACTCAAGTAAATGAGTCACCAAGTTGTTGCATTTGGCCTTCATCAATTCCTTGTCATAATTAAATAATTATCACATCAATACTTTTACCTCCTCTACTCTAAAGTTTCAATATAAATGACACCCTTTCCATCCTTACAAGATGTGTACATATGTTATGTTTTCTCTAATTCTTTTCTAATACCTATTATTAATGCATACCCTATATTATTCATATTTAAAATTTGAAAACAAACATAATCTTAATATATAACTATTTTAATAAAAAAATCAAACAACCAATATATGTGACCCTATATTTTTATTCACACAGTTACTCAATTTTAAAAAAGAAGGTGTTCCCCAACCTCACACTTCCATTGGAGAGCTCACATTTGTTCAGTGTTGCACATAACATATTGATTCTGATGGCAAAGTTATAACAAAGTTATTGTGTGCTCATGAACATTTTGGGACAATGAACATTGAAGTCTTAGTGGTGTAATTTTAAAGATTTTGATGGATTGTTTTTCATGATCATGGTCACTTTACCTTGCTTGATTTCCTAGTTGGGTTCAAGCTTGACATCCTTGTAACATGATTGTAATGTTGTGTGTTAATAACCATGTCTTTGAAGTTTGCATAGTGAGATTACTTGTTTGTGTAAGTTCACCACATGCTATAATGGGTTGGACCTTTTGGCCAAAAGTATGATTAAATGCACCCATCACCAACAAAAGTTTGACTTGGTAATGGAATCATGCACAAGAAGAAATCTTGGGTTTTTACACTACCCAAATCCACTATGTTTTTAGTGAAATGGGACAAAGTTCACTAATATGCAATTTATATGGTTTTTGTAAAAAAAGACTAGTTAATTAGAACATATTTAATGAAACATTTTTTAGTTGTTTTGGGTAATGACATGTTGCACTATATAATTTGTAATTTACAAAAATTGACATGGATATTATGAGATCCTAAGGTAATATGATATGGATTGACATGTGACATCATCATGTAACACATTTAGGTATTTTTTAATGTTTTTTTTTTAGTCATAGATTGCTTTTATTGTGTAAAATATATGTTCAATTTTTTAAAGAATTGTAAGTTTTTTTTTCCCTCAATATGAATTTGTCTTATTTTTTAAAAAAACTTTTGTGATGTTATTGAAATTGTTATCACCCATAAGTAATTTTACCCATATTTGCCTATAGAAGAGTTACAAAGTTGCAAAAAAATTTAAATCTTTCAATATTACTTTGAAAAAATAATAGTTTTAAATTTGATAAATTTTAATTTTTTGGAAAAAACCATTGTTTATGTTTCCCCCCTTGAAATTGGCAAAAATTGGTCACTAGAAGAAAAATTAATTAAATAATCAATATAGCCATTTTTTTTCAACATCATATTTCTTTAACAACATTAATTATAGATTAATAAAAATGATTGATTACACAACTTTGAAAAAAAATCACAACATATTGTTTATATTAGTGTTTCTAGTAATGTAGCAATACATTTTACCTTTGTAGAAATAAAAATATATATAATTTGGTGATATTTTTGAATTAAATAATTGGATTACCTTCCCTTGCCCTTTAATCGACAATATATATATATAATCTTTGGTGACAAATTTTTGCAAGTTAGTGGTTCTTTTTGGGGAAAAAATTAGAAATAATGAAATTTCAAAATAAATTTGGAGGGGGATCATTCTTGTAAAATATATATATGTTAGTAAAAATATAAGGTGTTATATATTAGTTATTGGGTAAAAGGTATTATTTATTCAAAAAAACATTTATAATTAATATAGATTGTGTAATAATTAATAATTAAAACATATTATTAATATATTTTGGTTTAAATATGTGTATATTTAAAAAATTAGGTAATAATAGGATGAGAAACAATAGGTTAAACAATCATATAATACATTCCAAAAAATTGTTTTGTTTGATGCACATGGTTTAAAATTCCAACACTTAATGACCCCTTATGAGAATAATGCAAGTTCAATGAATTTTTGTTAAAACTTTGAGATCACAAATTTGAAAGAACAAAAAGATTATTCATAATGAATAATGATTAATAATTTCAATGTCAAAACCATAAATAGTTCCAACATCAAACTTACTTTAAACATACATCAATATATATATTTATATAAGTTAAAATTTTATAATAGGTTCTAGGACTTTGTAGCCAAAATATAAAAAAAATTTAACAACCTAATATCTCCATATATTGTTTATAGCCCAAACATAATTAAATCAATGATCATCATTTGACCAACACCACAAAATTGAAAATAATAATAATAATAATTCATTGATGTCATTATTATGAGATCGCCATTTTTAATGTTTTAAATTTTTTCTTATAATTGAAAATTTTCATCTATAAATACTTATACATAAACTTGTAACAAAACAAGCCTAATTTTTTTTAAAAATCATGGTAACCATATATATATATATATATATATTCCCAAACAACTTTTTAAAAAAAAATCTAATTAAGATTTATATTTCTCATACATTAAGAAATAAAATGGAGAAATAATTCAAGAATTTTTTTGGAGGTTTTGTTATTGTGGCATCATACATTTGTAATAAAACAAACTTATCTAATGATGAACAAACTAAGGAAAAAACACATTTTAAAATTTATGTAAATGTACAAGTTTGAAAATTAAAAATTTTAAATATGAAGGTCTACATGGATCCTAAACTTTGGATAAATGAACATTTTGATTTAATCTTTAATTCAAATATTAATGTGAAACATAACAAAATTTTATACATTCATTTAAAAAAATTATGATAAGTGCAAAATGCAATTAGATAGTAATGAATTTAAGACATTCAAAATGAATGATTCAACTCATGTGCAAATGTTGATAGTTTCAAAGATGTGAGGTCTTTACAAGTTATTGCATGTGTTTTATTAAATTATGGTAAATGTAAAATGCAACTTGTGAACAATGGTTTCAACATGATACAAGTGTACATTTCAATTCATGTACCATGTTGATAGTTGAAAAGATGTCAAAAAAATCACTAACCATTATAGTGCAATTTGTAAATAAAATTAAATGTTACCTTAATTTCCACATCAACAATTTGAAATTATTAAAAAAAAGAAGAAGGCAAATTCTTGTGTAAGTGCAAGGTGTAGCTTATGAGTATCATTCTCTACTTGGTATCAAACTTTAATTCAACTTATGTTAGGTGTTAATAGTTGAAAAGTTGTTAAAAGAATGACTAAACAATATTACCATTACTACAAGGAGTCTAGGGTTGAAAAATTTTCCATGTCAAACTTTTTTCCATTATTATAAAATTCAACATGGAGAAAAGCATCCCATGCTAATGAACAAGGCAATCATTGTTTTCATTATGAAAATTATGCACAAATAACTAGTAAACAATTTCACTTGCTATTTGTGTAGATGATAATAAATCAAATAGTGATAAAATTAGACAAGTAGTTGCAATGGGTGGTAGTGAAAAAACCCAAGATTTCTGCTTGTATCAAGACCAAAAAAAAGGTCATCTCATGAAATTTCTACCCCTCATTGTTCAAGATACCAATACAACCATGTCTAGGTTCATTCATGTCACATTTTTATGTTTATTTATAGTTTGCACCCCTTAAAGGCATAAAAAGGTGCCTCCAAAAAAAATCATTTTAGTGATGGTCAAAAGGCAATAATGAAAAGGAAGAAAGTTGAGATGTAAACAATACCTCATTGATTATTGTAGAGTCCATATTTGCAAGAAGAATTTGATTTACATGGCTTCAACCCCAATCCTCCATCGTCGATTGTGTAGAAGGATTTGTTAAACACTAATGCGCAATTCAACTACACATTAGCACAATTCATAGTGACATAATGTAACAACTTCACATTGCATAAGCCTTCTCGCCTCCAAGTTCCAAGTTCCAACTAGTGTTCAAGGTTGTAGATTCTAGAACAAAACTTGAATGTAACGGTAATGCAAAACAAGTACAAAGAAAAAAAAGGGTTTAAGGTAAGGGATGAAATTTGGATTTTGGATTATAGAGGACTTTAAATCCTCAATGTTCATTGTTCAATCTTCTTGGCTGCAGGCTACCACCATCTTCAAGTTGAAACTTGCAACATCCATGAATCTTTAGTCAAGTCTATCACTTCAACATTCACAACTTCATCTCGGTCCCCCCCCCTTGCACAAGGAATGAAAGTCTACTTTTAACTCCAACATATGGATTTACATTCTAAAATTGTTGGTGATCCTACATAATTTTGTGTAGGCAATGATGGTGAGAGGTTCTCTTTGGTAAGTGGCAATAATCAAAGACAATGACTAAAGCTACAAAGGAGATTTTGGCGAAGAAGGAAACAGAGAGTTGGGCATTGACGAATTAAGGCATCAACTTGTCGCAATTTGGCTTCCACTAACCTTAAAAGCTCGCCATGTGTGGTGATGGGTTTAGGGTTTATCGATTGGCCAACAATCCGCCATTTGGTCTAGCCTTTCAATGAATTTCCCTAAAATGAAAGTTTTTTTTAGGTTTAAAGTAAGAGCTACCCCTTTGAGGTTGAAATCTGGCGATATTCCGCCACTAAAAAAAATGCTGCTACTAAGCAGTAAGCAACTTTGTAGTTGCTATGAGTTTGCCCTGGTGAATGCATGGAGGGGCAATAAAAGGAAATGATTGTTCTATTGGCCAACTACAATGATTGGCTCAAGTGGTGACACTTAAAACTTGATGGGTGCACCAACTAAGGATTTACAAAATTTCTTTGTATCCTAAAGACAATGATACAACCATCAAAGATTTTAAGCTCAAAATCTTAATATGTTTTAATTCACCCAACACTGAACACGGAACCCCTTTGCCCCAAACACCCCCTATCTTCCCTCATTCCTTTACCAGATTGAGCAATTTTGATAGCGTTGGAAGTACTAGGTGAAGGGCTACAAATGTTCTTTGAGCAGAGGAAGAACAACATTGGAGGATTCAACCTCCTTTGAGTTCTTAAATGTTCTCTCACCACCCTATTTACCCTACCCACCTTCATTGAGGGGACATAAGTCACAAGTCTAGGCAAAAATGGGGTTAGGAACATAAGTTCCTAACAGACAGTGAGACGAGGTAGGAGGCAACCAAGAGGATACATGCGATTTTCATTTGGGGAAGAGATTAAAAAAAATTGACATTCCCTATGTGTTTCCTTTAAGTTCTCAGTATGTTCACATCAAGTTCCCAATGTGGTGTTGTCCTGTTCTCAATGCAGTTTTTACTTGTCCTTTAAAGTTCTCAATGTGTTCCCCAAGATGTTCCCAATAGCACCACACTTTATCTGGTAAAGCTCTGCTCTATTTTTTGTAGTGTATTTGCAAGTATGCTTATAAAGTGTAAGAAACTTGCAGGCATTTTGCAAAAACAGGATGCTTGCCTCTAAATGGAATGCTAGGAGAGGTGGGCAGTCCGTTTTTCAAATCACCCATGGTTGGTTGTTTTATTGGCCTGCCTACCAAGAAGGCAAGGAAATTGTGTTTAGATTCATTATAGAGTATAGTAGCTTAAGGGATTTTTATAGGCCCCTAGGTAATAATAATAGCTCTATTTTTATGTGAGGGTTTTAAAAAGATGATATTTTGGCTTGTGTTGGGACTTGAGATTAGTTATTATAGAGTTATAATATCTTAAAGGATTTTGGTTTCTTTTAGAGGATTTTTTGAAAATTATGTTTTTTGCATGGTGAAATATGTGAGTTTTCATAATTCTTCTTTTGCCTTAAGACACTTTTTAAAAATGTAAATGGCAAGGCCACAGTGTGACACACCCCTTGTTTTTTTTCCCTGTGATGATACTCAGCAGGTATCCAATTGGTACTCATTGGGTATCATGCGAAAAAGGTCTAATATAAAAACATGAGTGGCAAGGTTTATGTCGTGGAATGCCTGCAGGCTGCGGCAGTCCCGAAATAATGGGCCCTTGACCTTCAGGCTCAGGGGCCTGTTATTTCGGGACCACCCCAGGCCCTCCTCAGACGTTGGTACCCTACGCACAAGTTTTGCCCAAAATTGAACTGTCATAACCTATGTACGTGTGTCAAAAGGAAGTACATTTATAATTCCAATTCGTTGGTGGGGGTACGAAATCCTACTTGGGGTAGTGTCCAATTATTTATTTATTATTATTTTTTGTGATGGGCCAATCTCAGTGGCTCATTGTGAAAAAGAAAAACTGGAAACAATTGCACTTTGGGATAGACCCCACCAACTAATTAACAGACCTAACAATAGGTACCTATCCACATGAAATACCTATAGGGTAGCCTAGGGGTGGTAAGCTTCCACATTGACAAAATCAACATTAATTTAAAAAAATCTTAAAGCACCGTTTCATGTTGTAGGCAGCTGTAGAGATATTTTGACACAATAATATTCGCCAAAAATCACCCCCCAATAATTCATGATAGAATTATTTTTTATCAATTTTTATTTATTTATTTATTTTGAAAAATGGTGAAAATTGCACCCCAAAAAATAAAATACTGACTCAACCTTATATTTTCACAACGCCAAATTTTTATTTTATTTCCAAAAAATGTAAAGGATTATTTAATGACAAAACTGACACTAGGGTTAAAGGTTAGTAAGTAGTCGGTGTGTGGGGTGGAGATGATCTTTGCACTTAAAAAAATTTCTCATGTGCATGGTGGAGGAGAAAGCAGCAGCAAAAGTGCCTAAAAAAGTGAAGATATGATAAGGGCGGTTTGTTGCATGCATGCATTTTGGGGGAGTTGGGGGGGAGGGGGTTGGGATGGAGGTTGGATGATCAGTAGTATCCAGTGGTTTTTTTTTTTTTTGGGTTGCCAATTTTTGTGCTATAACCAAAGTGACAATTAATCCATAGGAAATATTTTAAGTCAAATTTAATAAAATAAATTTATTT
>Ga0116231_10001984_pt1 | contig 42675 bp, 34 predicted proteins | sample S1TSphgellanicum_2_FD_89695 | JGI IMG/M metagenome (GOLD analysis project Ga0116231, IMG submission 89695) | Host-associated microbial communities from peat moss isolated from Minnesota, USA - S1T2_Fd - Sphagnum magellanicum MG | ecosystem: Host-associated > Plants > Peat moss > Unclassified... | reverse complement strand
GTTCTTTTTATTTTATTATTTTTTTTTTTAAAAAAACAAAAAATCTTGCAAAAAAATATTTTTTTTTTAAAATTAAATTTGAAATAGTGAGAAATTCTTCCCCTGAAAAAAAAAAAAAAAAACATTGGGGGTGTGTACTTGGCTGGTTTGGATGGTTTTAGGGTAGCAAATATTAGGGAATAAAAAATGAAATGGCTAATTTTTTCATGGATGCAAAATTCAAAAGTAAAACATTTTTTTTTAAAAAAATTTAAAAAAAGAAAAAAAAGAAAAGAAAAAGATGCATGTAGGTAGGTGGGTGGGGTGCAATAAAATGTTGCTTAGGGCTTTAAAGCAACCCAATGAATTCCATTGAAATCAGAATTTTGAAAATTTCAATAAAATCATAACATTATTTTGTTCAAACAAACTTTTATTTTGGTCCCATGTAGCTATTTTCAAATCCAATATGAGGTGACATCAAAATAAAAATTCAACCCAAAAAATTTGTAATGTAAAAGATGATATTAAACTCTTTTGTATATCTAAAGACCAAAAATAGTTTAAGCATATGCTTCAACCACAAGGATTCTTGATGAGTGAAGTGAATTGAAAATTTTGCATAATCTTTCATATGGTTGTCTCTAAACAATTGATTTTGCGCAATTTTTCTTATGATTATCCATAGACAATTTAAAAAAAAAAAAAAACCTAATTTTCAAGCTTAATTATTTCACTCCTTTTCCCAACCCACCCACATGGATATGAAAAGGCAAACTAACATGTGCCTTTTCATGTCTATATGATATTTATATTAATTAAAATTAAATTTGACATTGACATAAATAATGATGAACAATTGGAAACTACATGAAAATATATAAGAAAAAGAAAAAGAAAAAAAGTTGATTGTTATTGATAGTGCATAGCAATGTGAAGCCCAAGTAGTTTTAAGTGTAGGCTTCAACCATTGGGGACTCATAATGAGTGAATTTGGGATTAACTAAAAATTGTGCTAGCTAGCTAGACAAGATGGGATTTAAGAAATTTGATGTGTAAAATTTATACATGGAACACAAGCAAGGAACTCAAATTCCTTCCCAAAACAACCAACTAAAATTCCTGCACTTGCAATGACTTTGAGGTTTCTCCATGTAAGCCTTGAAATCTGAGGTTCAATTCTGTGTATGTCAATGGTTGACAAAACATCTTGCCAAGGAAACCTTCACAAATTTTCTGAGCAAAATTTTCTGAAAATGGGTTTGCAACATGACTAACGTACTTGTTCTCAATTTATGTGTCCAACGAAATTGTGCTCAATTAGTGCTGAATTGAATTCTCCTTAATTTTGTAGGTTTCAATTCAACCTGAAAAATTTACTGAGCAGAATTGAACAAAGAAGCGCATACAAATTTGCATAAGCAAAGCATAACTCAGTTAAAGTGTGCAAATTCATATTTTCCGACTACATGGGCATTCAAGGTTTATAGTTGCATGTCACGGATCAAGGCTTATAGATTACCTCGTTGCGACGTGCATCATGTGGAGCTAAAATACAACGATTTGATAGCAATTTTGGGTTGTATGAGTACCTTGACAAAACTGATATTTCAAGCAAGGACGGGTGGAATTGGATTTGGAAGATGATGGTGGAAAACATGGCGCACCCTTCAAAGAATACATGTAAGGAATGTTTGAGAATACCACAAATTCCAAAAGTTTGGATTTGATTAATCAAAGTGCGCTCTAAATCATAAGATATAATTGAACTTTAGGATATGTGATGGTCCCTAGTTTTTTTTGGGTCCTTATATGAATTCAATCCCCATTTTCAAACACAAAATTTGATGTCATTGATATCACGGTTGATGAACAAAATTGTTGGGGGACAATGCATTTAATCCAATAATAAAACAACTAACTTTTGTAGATGCAACATTAAAGCAATCTTGAAAATCAATTACATTACACACAACACATTGTAGATTGAATCAAATCTTGTGCAAAATTGCTTTATATTAATGCAATGTTAACTAGGGGCAATCCAAGCAAACTATGAATTTCACAATGGGTAGGCATAAGGTATTCAATTGCAACATATTAATTTTATGCAGTTATTTGTGTGCATGTTTTGATGTGGGTGATTTTGTTAGTTTCAATAGTGTTGGGTGCTAATTAAAAGTGCAAAACATAAGGTTCATACCGAATCACTTGGAAGCTTTGGAAGCTAACAACATGTCAATTCACATAATAAACAAGGTATAATCTCTTCTTGTATCATGGTGTACACTAGGTGCACAAATGAGGGAGACCTCGGTTCTCATACTAGAATTGGAATGTGGGGAGGTTGTGATAATTACAAGTATGGCAACTACGAAGGATACACATATTGTTACAATCGATCCCATCACTGGTTCACTACATTATAAAGGGCGTCAAGGATTGGAGGTATTTGAATCAGAAGACAAGGCAATGGAATTCATAACTACGACATCAAAAGCTATGGTGAAAAATACCATCCATGGAAAGGCCATTTTGGGTTATGCAAACGTTGGAAGTATGGGCTTACTTTTAATCGCCACAAAGTTGCACGTTTCAATTCCAAAGCTCCCTTGTGGGGATTGTGTAAATACAGTTGTGGAGACCAAATGGGTGAAAATCCCACTTCAGAACCATGAATTTCAAGCCAAGAGCGAGCAAAAAAATGCAATTGATCTCATGGAAATTGCAATTGACGGGTTGCATTACTTTTGTGAGACTAGAGACATAACAAGACCTTTTCCTAGTACTATAGTATTAGAAAACCCCAACCAGGAATTTGTATGGAACGAGTGGTTGTCTTCCCCTTTCAAAGCAATTGGGCTCCAAAACCATTGTGTTGTTCTTTTGCAGGTGTCATATTTAATTCTTTTTTCTTCTTCTTGTGCAATCGACTTGCATTTTTGTTGACAACACATTGAAGTAGAAATTATCTTTCAAAAATTCCATATTAATTCTATATGAGTTTTCATGGTGATAGGAAAATATGACATTGTTTGAAATACTTATGAATGGAATAATAATATGAAAGCTCTCAAGGATGTTACTTAACAACTGCACAAATCTTTCTCTAGAGCAAATTCATAAGTTTGAATATAAAATTATTAGATGTGTTGTTTGATTTGTATTGCTAGGGGTTTGCTGAATCAAAGACATTCTCAGATGCCAATGGGAAGAAAGTGATGGTGGCACTCACAACTCGAAGAAGCCGATTGCACCCAGGCACTCATTCCTTGGCTTGTGGTCTGAAACATTCATATAGTGCTGGTTAGTTTTTCTTTGCTTCTTTTCCAATTTCAATGCAAAAGAACACACATGACCAAATTCTTCAACCCAACCCAACCCAACCCAACTCTCTATATACCATATATGTATTTAAATGCCATGATTTGTAATTATTTGGTACATATGTTGTCCACTACACTACATGGTTGAAAATCAGCCCATTACTATGATTTTGAAGCTCAAGCATGCTCCCCAAACCAACTAGGGGATGGCATGCATGAAGTGACTTTGGAATCATTTGTGCAGGCTCTTCAAATGTGACAATCCTAGGGTTGCCATGGATTTTAGAAACCGTAATTTGCAACTCGCCATTCACCACCACTACCATTTTTGAGATTGTGTTTTTTGCTATGTGAATTAATTACAACATAATTAAAAGGTAGTGAATTTTTTTAAAAAAAAATTCAACACTCATTGAATAAGCCCTTCTTATGGAAAACACAAATGTTATTTAACATATATATTAACCCATTTGCATGAAATCTAGCTCCAAATTGGTAGCTCACACACTAATGTCGAGGATTAGGTTTATGAAGTTTTTATAACTTGGATTGGATTGTGAAGTGAAGGCAATAAAAAATAGGTGTAGCTTGGGTTTGGTGAATGGTTTAATGGTTTAACCTTGATGTGTTGGACCATTTTATGTTGGGCTAGGCAATGAAGTGGAGTGTGAACAATTGGTTTGGCCTTACACCATGCCATTCGGCCGTCCATTGCCTTTTAGTGTTTACCTTTGGAGACAAGGAACAATCCCCATTTGGTGGGAAGCTGATATCAAAGGAACCTTGGTGGAAACAAACATTCATGTCCATGAAACGAACCCGTATGTTGGTTTTGATATTTACTTCCATAGGCTTATTAACCGCTACCCAAATGCTAATGATAAGGATAATAAGTTATGCATAGTATGCATCAATCTACTCAAAACTTCAATAGGGGAACCCGAACTACAATTGTCACAACATTTCCAAGAGGCAATCAACTATATAAAATCCAACAATGAAGTTCCAAATGCAAACCTTTGCTTTAGGAACTACGATTGGGATGCCAATACTAGGGTGCTTGGGGTACCCAACACGGTGCATGGGCTTTGGCAACTTTTGAAGGACCCAACGATTGGAATAGGATTTGGGATGGGTGAATATCATGACTTGAACATAGGGAAACAACGGGATATTAAAAAGCCGGATACTCCCAACAAAGGTCTCATAGGTGGTGGAAGTTTCCGAATGGTATGTAAGCAAGAAGGTGTGCTTCGCTTCAATTGTGGTAGTTCTCTAAATCGAACGAACGTTGCAAGCTTTTTGGGAATAGTTCAAGTTTTAATGGAGCAATGTCGAAGGCTTGGCCTTCCTCTAGATTCACCAAAGTATGTTCCACCACTTTCACAAGAGGGGGGGAGTCCAATTGAACCCCCTAAAGGATCTTTTGGACCATTGCCACCGGGATGGGAGGAACGTAACGACTTTGTAACGGGGCAAGTCTTCTATGTCGACCATAATTTACGCACCACCACATGGTGTCACCCATGCCCGGATAAGCCATGGAGACGCTTTGACATGACCATTGATGAGTTTCGGGGTTGTTCAATGCAAGCACCTATTACAGAGTTGGTAGACTTGTTCTTGAAGGCTGCTAATGTACATGCAATGCTTAATTATACAAGTTCCAAAGCAACCCATAGTGATATCATTCAAATCTTTGGTGAACAAGTTAACATGGAATCGAAATCTATTTCACCCAACAAGCTAGATGATCAAGATGGATGTGCAAATGTGTTGTTGGATAGTACCCGTCAAAAGCAACAAGAAATGTTCCTTGGCCTAAGATATCATCAACATTTTCCATCCATTCCAAGCCAACCATTGCAGGTCTTTTTTCCCCCTCCATTGTTATCTACTATTGTTCTCAATGAAAGATTAACAAATTAAACAAATTTGACGACCAAAAAGTTTGGGTGAAGGAAACAACAACATGATTACTAAGGACATGGTCCGAGTTTATTTTCAAGTTGTTACAAATCATTTTATATGTAGAGATTGACATGTTTGAATATTGAATGTCAAAATCTCCCCCCAAATTCATTCAGAAGTAGTGGGGTGTTTGGGTTTAGGGGTTTTAGGGTTTAGGGTTTAAGGATCCATGGATTCATCTATCACATGCTGATTTTTCTGATGTATATATCTCATTTTGTGAATTTGATATAGGTCTTGACACGCGGGCCATTCGCTAGCCTCTTGAAGTGTGTCCCCAACATGTTTCCTTCTCTATGTTCTCAAAATGCCCTTGTAGGGTCCAAGCACAAAGAAACTATATGGGTAAAAATTTCACCCTAGCCACAAAGTTTGGCCCAAAGATCCCAAAAACAAATTCATGCAAAATTTATTACACCCCAAAAAAATTAGAAGTCTTTTTTCTAGTTAAAAATAAAATAAAATAAAATGCTTATTACAAAATAATATTAATTATCATGCTAGATCATTCATTGTTGGAGATTTACACTAGAGTTTCTTTTATATATGTCTTTGGTACTTAATTTTTGGCTCCTAAATTGTTGCAGGTGTGTCCATGTTCAGGTAAGGTGGAGGTAGCATGTGTCTTGGCAGAGGCAGGACATGTTTGTCAAGTGATTTTGTCCATAGCCCATGGATTGGATGACATGACATACCCCATGTCCTTTGACTTGCACATTGGAAGAAACATGGATGAGCTCCACCTTGCACTTGAGGTTTCTAAGCCCTTTTGTTGTGCACCTTAATGAATTCAGTTAGTTATGTCCTTGGTATCAAAACAATTTGTCCAAGAATGGTTATTCATCCCATTGGTCTTTTATTTATTTTTATTTATTTATTTATTTACATGCAAGCGAGCTCATTGGATTTTATGTAAAAATCAAAATGACTGAAAAATGGTAATAAAACAATCAAGTAGTGTGTCCTTTGTCTATGTGAGCTTCACAAGTGATGGTCAAGTTTATGTTGAAGCCTAGGGAATCAAAATACCACGATGCTCAAGTGGAACCCAATTGCAATATCAAGTGCCAAGAGCTATGAATTTAGATGGCACGCTTCTAACAAAGGGCATGTCCGAAGAGAAAGCTTGGAATTTTCTATATGACTTTGAAGAGCATGATATGAAGATCGACTTTCTCACACGAGTGGTTGTCTTTACTTTCCATCCGGGCAATACTAACCTCCCCATGACCCTTGGCAAGGTAAACCCTACTATAATCAATTTTAATGAATAAATTAATGTTGGCATGTGGTGCAAAATATAATTTATTGAGAAATTATCATCCAAATTTTTTGACCCATTGAAGTTATTAATTTGACTAAACAAGTTGGGTAGTTGTAATTCACAGTTGGAGGTTCTAGGCATCTCTTTACCTTGGCAAAGACTTTGCAAGGAATTTGATATGAGCATAGACACCATTACATCTGAGCTCAACAATAGTAGTCAAAGAATTGATGGAGTCACTCACACAATTGTTCCTCCAACCTCAAACTCAAACTCAACACACCAAGTGAACATTGACATAGATCAATGCAACATAGTTTTGGCATCAAAGTCTCTTGGCAATTGGAAACCTTTTGTAGCTTCAAATTTTGAGAAGTGTCAAAATGCTTCTTTCACAACAAATGGTGCTATTGCAACATATATCCAACTTGTCACCACTTTTTGTAATAATGGTCATGTATGTGCAATGAAGCAAAGGTGTTGTGTAAATTTAATACAAAATTTTATTTTCACTTGAATAGAAAAGCCATGTATATTGTACCTAGGTTAACAATACATTTAAAAATTACCCAAATATGAATTATAAAGCAAAATGGTTTAAAGTTCGGCTTCTTTCAAAGTACATATAAATTTATTACAATAATTTCCATAAACTTATATTTCCCCAAATATGGGGTCGCAATTTTTTTGACTTTATCAACCTTTCGAACACTATTAGATTAGTAAACTTTGTTTGTGTTCATTAGGTAACTACCAAGAAGGAATTGATCAATATGTGCAGGGAAAACCATTAACATATCAAGAAGCAATGGAGCTCGAGATTATGCGCCTCCGTTTAGGGTTGTCAATTGCACAAAGAAATTCTAGTTTAATATCGAAAGCTCAAGATCCGGCATTTTTGAATCCTAATCAACTTATCCACCTGGGATATGCAATTCAAGTAACAAAAAAATCGAAAATTGTGAATAAGAATAGAAAATTGATTTCTGCAATTGTGTAAGAAATTTGTGAATGCTTAAAAAATTTCCAATAGAAGGGGACCCAATTTAACAATTGATTTATCAAGCAATAGATTTTTGTGATTTATTCTTTTGTGTATATTAATTATACAAGCTTTTGTATATTAACTTGTGTAGTTATACAAGTTGTTGTTGTTGTTTGGATGTAGGTTCAAAATGTTACACAACATTTAACTACAATAGCACAAACAAAAGCCGAGGACAAGAAGCTTGCACTTATTGGGTTACAACCAGAAGATGCTGCAAATATTGAGGCTTTGGATGAGCAATGTCATCACATTGAATGCACCCACCCAAATTGCAATCTATGGCTTTTGCATCAAACAGTGAACAAGGTGGTTGGTAATGAGCCGAGGCCATTAGGTTGCATTCCGCCGCTTATAAAATGTGTTGAATGCAAACAATTTGTACCCGATAGTCGGTGCCTATCAAGCTACAACAACACCCATAGTTTGCCATTGGGATGTACTTGCTTAAATTGTGGGCCTCCATTGAAAGAAGAAAATAATAATATGGTATTATTCTGTAAGCATTGTCTTCAAGGACCAGATCACCTTGTGAAAGATGCGATGCTCTTAGTTTCAATTCAGATGCAAATTTCCATGCGCCACCGAATGCGCATAATGGCAGCTGCCACCAAGGCTTTGAAGGAGCTTGTCAGCTTGGGACTTGGTGCTCAAAGAGAATTGCCTTGTGGAGAGGACACATTGCCTTGGTTACATTCTGGGGAGATCTCGGTTGCTGAATACCCGAATGCAACTTTTGTAACCTCTGTAAGTCTTGGTTGCTGAATATTTGATTGCAACTTTTGTAAGTTCTGTAAGTCCTTATGTATTTGATGACATGCATGAGAGATTGGTCATGGAAGAAATTGTTACTTTGTTCAAATTCTTCTTTGCGACTTCTTCTTAAAGACATTAGAGTTATTCGTAAAGTAAGACAAACACAGCACCAGAACCCTGAGTTTCGTCATACACAGGGTGAGATTTTTAAAAAAACCTGCAAAAAAATACATTAGCATTCAACCAGGGGTGAAACTCAGAAAACCATCAATTTTGGTGATAAACTGAGTTTTATCCTGTCTTTCCTTTTTCCTGAGCACCTCCACTGCTGCTACATATATTTTCACTGCTCTTACGTGTAGAACTATTATAATTAGTCTTGAACCTTGTGCATTAATAAAATGTCCTTACTTTGTGGATACCACTGAAAGAGGGGATAGGGGGTGAAACAAGGCCCAAAGACAGGGTGAAGACAAGGTTACTTTACAGATAACTCTATTACATTGAACATTCTATTGAATTTTATTATTATTTTATTATTATTTTATTGGGAGCATGTGCAGGTGCCAACAGCAAAGGAATCAGCACCCTTGCAATCACTACTAACACCTTGGAACATGGGATCACATGAAAGTTATTGGCATGCACCAGTGGGAGTGCATTCAGTTGAGTTTTGTATTGCTTTGGCCATGCCTGCATTTGTCTCCGGTGTTGTCTTTATCATTGACATTTGTGGCCATACCAATCTTGACATCCCAATAGTAAGAATGCCTCATATCAACCTGGCTTTTGTGATAGGTTTCGGCTGGGTTTAGGGTTTAGGGCGGGTTTTGAGTAAACCCTAAACCCAAGGAGAAGGGCACTAGCAAAATAAGGGTATTGCCTAAGGTGGTGGCCATGGGTGGTGCCCATATTCTAGTTAGGCACTCATGCAAGGGCCTTACTAATTGCTAGAAATGTAAAATAGTAAGGAACCCTTATATTTTGTATGAACAAACATTTTAGAATGTAAAATGTAAGCTTTCTCCCTCAAAACACAAGATGCTTCCCTTGGACTTCAATGAATCTTATGTTTTTAAGGAAGCCTCCAATTACACAAAGAAATTTCTAGTGATGCTTTACATAGCATTTTCACAAGCAACAAAATGGAGGGGACAATTAGCTAGAAGTCTAAACAACGAATGCTTGTAAAAGGGGTCGATGGTTTGGGTTCACATTAGTGTAAAATGTTGGTGCTAGGGAGGTTGTGGAGAACATTTTTTTTCATTTAACAAGCTTTGGTTGCTTTATGGGCATGCTTGATTGTTAATTTGAAGGTAAATTGCTTCAGTACATTCAATTCATTTACACCTTTCTTGAATACTAGGTAATTAACCATCACTAAAATCGTCTATTTTGCAAGGTGGACATTTGGTGTGGCAACATGATGGGAGAGAAGGAGCAAAATTATGTAGGGTGTTGGGATATTCCAAATCTTGTTGAAACCGGTATTGCACAACATATATATGGCCCTCCAAAATTCAGGGAAGTTCCTCCCCGCCATGTGCGTTTCCAATTTCCAACAACATTGTGTTGCCGTATGGTTCGACTTAAGCTTATGTTGCCTTTTCCTAGGCTACAAGGCAAAAGCTTTCCACTACCGACTACTATGGTGGGGATGCCATCAATCCATTTGAAGAAGATCATCATCGTTGGGAAACAACATTTTGTTGATGACATGCTCATGCCATCTTTCCTACATTCGGAGAAATCAGCTCTGAGGACCTTCTTGGAGACACCCCCTCACTTGAACCGTAGTGAAGTAAGAATCATTGCATATTCATTTCATCATGTGCAACAGCATTCATTTCAGAGGAAAGCAGAAAAGTTCAGGAATCATGATATATTTTGCCAACAATACTACAACCTATTTTCTAAATATATTGACTTCAAGTTCTTCCCCTCATAATGTAAGGTTAGGGGCCATAATGTAAGCCTTTGTACTTGTAACAAACATTGTACTATGGAAAAGTCCAATCTCATGAGTTGCTTTTGATGCAATTTGTGGAATTTTCTGTGCATATTGTTAGGTCCAAGTTGAGATGGAGACTGCACTTGAAGGTGGGAGAATAGTAGAGCAATTGGTGGCAGCGTCTCATATGACAAATGTGGCAGGTTTTTGGTTAAACTCACCTGGATTATGCAGATTGGAATCAAAACAAATCCTGTTGTCTACTTGCCACTCATGGAAGCATCTGGACGTGGTGCTTTCTAGTTGCCTTGATGAATCCTTCATCACTCCTGCAAGTTTATATATCCGTGTCATTTCTCTCCAGGTTCAATATTGACTTCAAGCTGCATAGCATAAACATTGCACTGAATTGTTAGTGTTTTCACCCACTGATGATAACTAACCACCCATCATCACAAGCAAATTTCATGCCTGTTTGATTGCTGCATTTTTCTGATTCTACATGTTGCAGGAAATCAAGAAACCACAGTGCTTGGGAGACTACATCATTCCAATAACAAAAGCAGGAACACCCCTCTACTTTGATTTTCAAGAACCGGTCTTGGCAAGAAGGTTTGTGTTTAAGCTTCTTGGCAATATTTCCGCCTTTGCTCATCAGGCCAATGATGATGTACAACAAGAAGTGTTAGGAAAAGACTTAAGCTTGTTGCCACGGAGTCTATCCCTTGTTGACAAAGTTCACATGTACCATTATGTTCCTTAGAGAAAGCCAAACAACCCCGACCATTTCAAAAAAGAACATCAGGATTGAATCTTAATAAGAAGATTTATTGGTGTTCCATGTGCATTATTGTCCTTATAACAGACAGGTATGTCACAAAACACCCAAAGCAAAAAAACATAAACACTTTATTTATGTTTGAACCACCCAAGATATCTTGAAAATGTCCCAGGTGATTGGAAGAGTAGAATAGTTGGGAGAATACAACTGACCTGCACTCTTCAGTAAGGTTGAAAAAATTATCAATTCGTTCCACCCAGTAGCAACTTTGTCACTGAAGCCTTGTTTTGGAATTCAGTAGCCCGAAGTTCATTTTGAAGATTCTGAGGGCTGGCAACACATCCAAGAAATGGTTTGACTCTGTGCAACATGCTGCAGATCCCAGCTATCAGATATCACAATCCCAAATAAACAGGTTAAGAGGCAAGCAAGCATAACCTAGCCCCAAGGCTGGATGTAAATGCTGAACATAGGTAAAAACATCCAGGAAGAAGACATCATGCCAAACCCAACAAATTGATCTACAGCTAATTGACCATGCCACACATGTCCTAAGAGAAAAAAGCTTCAACAGTCCTGCAGTCATTATCATGAAAACCAAGAGACAGCCATTACAAAACACAGACTCTTGTCAAATGCACATAGCAGAACAAATGCCCTCCTCCAAGTGTCTACAATTGTCAAAACTGTAATAATGATAAAGAACTTCAAAAACCAGAAGTCAATGGTTTACAAAAATACAGACTCTTGTCCATGCTGCACACTGTTCTCTACTTGTCAACAAAAGTCAAACTCAGAGGCATCACAATAAAGATTCACCTCTCAATCTTGGAGAACCCACCAACTCCACAACCAAGTGTACATAAACAACTGCCTGATTCACCAAATTATGTCAAGAAAGCCTGAGGCTGTGCAGGCTTTACCAGAGGAATAAGGGCCTGCATGATGCGAAGCCAATATATCACCATCTTCTTAGAACTGCCACAACATTCATGCTGCTGCAGAATTAACCCTAAAATTCTCAATCAATAAACCCTACCTGAATTGTGTCATCCCAACCCAACAAAATCCTAAGTCATAATATACTACCATGGTTTGAGACAAACAATATTACTACACTAGAACTAATGACATTAGCTACTGCAGGTGACCCAAGGTGCATTAGGGGTAGTCCAATTCTCTATCTGATATGGACAATCATCCTGGGTTTATGATTAGAGTTGTTGCTTTGAACATGGAGAGATGAAGGACCTGCCTGACAGGCCTCTCTCCATTTCCTCTTGCATGATATAATAAATATGTATGTATATATATATATATGGCAGTGCCCACAGGGGTTATATCCTGCGGACTGGTGAAATCTTGTATGTCTTTACAACCTCATCCATGGACATGTGGCAACTAGCCATTTTGATCTTGTGGATTGCCTGAGGTGGGGACTTTCTTTGAGGCTTAGTTGTCTTTGGATTGCACAACTTCAGCCATACTGACACTGCCTCTTTCAGACCAAGGAGCCAACTGGTGCCAGTTTCCGTACAGATCCTCAGCCATGAAACCCTAAGTGGGAATAATCTTTGCCCTTTGTATGGTGCCATTCACAGGCCCCTGGTTGTGTATGTATCAGCCTGAAAGCCAGCAAGCAGAAATGTCAAACAACTTGCAACTTGCAACAAGCATTGATTTGAAACTTGGACAGATCAAGATTTCAGCTCTGAAACTAAAGCGGGAAAACCTGACAGTTCATAGAATCCCTGTTCTTGCCATGTGAAAAGAGCCAGTGTGCTCTCTCAAACGATATCAATTCCGGTTACGTTTCACTGTCGGAGTGCCATGTCCTATTCTCCATCTCTTTTGTCCGCAATGGCGACTGGAGCAGAGTGACGACCAAACAATCAAAAGGAAAGTACCTTCCGCTTTGTAATTTGCTCTTTGAGACACCAATGGAAACATCGCAAGAAGAATGCACGGAAATTTCTCCATTTCTATACTAAGGATTAAGAGTCGGAAGATCATCATCTTGTTCGCAAATATGTTCTTGAAAACAGAAATTGAAGAAGGCTAAGAACGATTTCCAAAAGGTAATACATACGCGGCGACATGCAAGGCCTCACATAAGCAGATCCTCACCTATTAATATGTCTGGTGCTCCTCGCAGCAGCAGCCGCAAAAACGGTAGCGATGGATTGATCTCCCACAAGGCCTATCCTGTTAATAAGTCCGGTACTCCATCGCAGCAGCCGCGAAAACAGCAGCGATGGATTGCTTTTCCACAAAGCTAGAAGCTTTTTCACAGACTAGAAGAGCAAATTCTGTTGAACGCATAAAGAGAAAAGTCGAAAACACGATGCATCCATCCTTTCTCACCAAATCTGACCAGCGCACAACGACACAGTCGGAAATCGATACGCAAACAGGAAATCCAGAGGACGGAGTAATAATACGTAGTAACATAAACACACCTAACATCGTCGCTGTAGCACAAGAGGAATCTCTCAAGAAAACAAGAAAAAAGCTCCAGAATCCAAGAAAGAAAGAAAAAAAAACACGAAGTCATTTCACGCTTCACGGATGCAAGAAAGAAACGACAGAAACAAAAAAACAAATTACCTTCAAAGAGCGAATTCTTGAGCTATAAAGCACGCTGATGAAAGGCGCGAGTATCAAAACCATGATCCACGCCTTCTTTGCTCAAGATTGGTACCAGATTGCGTTGAAAAACTAGAGAGAATTCGCACAATTGGAGCAGGGAAATGATCAAAGCGGTTGACGACTTGCGAAGGAGAAATCAACCAGAAAAAAAACTAAAATTTTTGGAATAATTGTTTTAAAAAATTATAGAAAAAAATACAAGAAAAAAAGAAAACCTCAGTTTGTTTCAGGAATCGGTAAGCGCTCTGGCGTTGAAGAGCTATACCGATTTCTGCGCCGCGAACGAAGGCGTGCGCCGGCCCGCTCTCCCTTTGTACAGAGACGACGGCTTTGGTTTTCGCGCGGCACAGTAAGCAAAGAACGCCAAACGAAAGCTCTCGAGAGCACGGTGACGACGGACGGACGGACGGCAAACATTCATCCGACAGAACACGATAATCTTCCAAACTGATGAATACAAAGAAAACGATCCATCCTCATTCGGGATGATTATCATCTATTTCACCCCCCCTCATTCCTCCTCGTAACACCAGCATCAACAGCAGCGAACGAGGTATGTACGGCATATGTCCGCCTTAGCACGTGGCAGGGAAGTTTGTCCTGGCTTGACAGAGAGAGGAGGAACAGATGGATGAGTATTTTCGAAAGCAGATGAAAGTGGATGGCTTTCCAAGGGGGCCACAATTTTCTGTCCATTTTCTGGCACGATAGGACACGACTCTCGAGGGCTTTTTTCTATGGACACAGAATTTATTAATTCGGAGAGAGGCTTTTAATTGAGGAATGTCAGATGGTTGTTATTTAGGGCTTGTCATTTAATGGGCATAAGTTAAATGTATTTTTTAATTAAAATATTAGTTTTGTTAGAAGCCCATAGTGCATGCACTTTAGGTTAAACCCATAGTCTACGTTAAACGCTAAACATGCCATGAATGCAATTATTGGTGTATTACTTTGTCCTTTTTTGTTATTTTAAAAATTAATTTCCAAAAACCTATCACTTCCAGTATGTTTTCTTTTTCTTTTTTTAAATTTTAAATTAAAAAAAAAACTCTCATGTTGCTTCAAAAGTGGTGATCAGCCACAAGAGGATTTAGTCAAATCTGGTTACAAAACAAATAGAGAAATAGAAAATCTAGGAATCCACTAGAATCCACCATATGTTCATGAACCACTAGAACCTATTAATTAAATATGATGATTTCAAAAGAAGAAAGCTAAACATTTTTTGAAGGCTATAAAATTTGCTCAAATCCTTCAAAAATCTTGACGATTTCATAACTTTCTTTCTCAAAATTATGTGACAAATTTTTTTGAAAAAATTTCAAAAAAAGTTCCCTTGACCATGTTGCTTGGGACTCAAAATGATGCAAATTCACCCCCCCCAAAAAAAAAAAAAAATTAACCGGTCACTTCATCTAATGAAGATATTAATAATGTACCTATATAATCAAGTGACATGAATGGATTCCACCAATTCCTTCTCTTTCATCCCCGGCTAAGGTTTTCTCATTAGTCTCAAGCAACATTGGGTGGGTATATTGATAGAATCTTGATATATAGTTCGGTATTGGTCTTGGTATCAAACAAAAGATTACATTGAATAAAAACTCAAGAAGTTCATTGCTTTTTTTCCTTGAGCTTTTTTTTTTTTTTGGCCCTTTTTTCCTTCCCTCTCCAATTTCCTCCTTGGTTAAACTAAACCTTAAACCCTAAACCCACAAAAAATTATATTCACATGCCATCCGCCATTTCAATGAAGGTAAAATGTCATCATGAAATACCACCCCGATATTAATATTATCGACTGGTATCGAGATCCACAAATCACAATTATTGCTATTATTGAAGGACATAAGTACATCGACAGACAGCGGACATTGCCTTCACGGAATCTGTGTGCTTTTCTTATGTGAAATCTCCCGTTCGATGACGACGCAGGAGTGGGAAATTTTGCCTGGTAAGCTTGCCCAGGGTTTAGGGTTTAAGGTTTAGACCAAGGTTTAGGGTTTAGGGTTTTGCCCTCCAAATGCATTGTGGCATTTCTCTGGGGTTGTTAGGTTGGGCACAGGTCCTCCTCCTCCTCCTCCTCCTCTCCTCTCCTCTCCTATCAATGTGGACACCAAAGATGTGATTTCTAATTCCTGGGTGAAGGGGGGTTAACAAGTTGGAAACAGACCTTGCTTGCTCTGGGCAGCAATGGGTAGCAATGGGTGTTCCGATTTCAACTGGTGAATCACTTCCTTTGCTTTTCTAGTGTTGTGGCACGGCATGTTATGAAAAGCAAGGGAATTTGCGATTTTTAAAAATCTCCTACCAAGGAAGTGCCCACCAGTATTGTTTTTTTCTCTTAACAAAATCTTTTGACCAAAGAAATTGAATTTTTTATAATCATTTTTTGGTTTTTCTAGAGTAAATTTGACTTATTTTGCTCTTTTTTTTGTTTGTTAATTTGACCAAAGTTTCAATACCAAAAAAAGAAAGAAAAAACATTACCCAACAGGCCCCTTAATTCTGGTAATACCCTACCCTACCCGTTGGGCCTTACCTATACAGCAAAGGAACATTATGGAGCATAATCCACCCCCCCCAGTCTGGTGAGGGAATTTGCACTTTTGACGGGGCCATTTACACTTTGACCAGCATATTTTATTTTCAGTCTTTTTTCACATACATTTCTTTTCCTTCCCTGCCCCTTTTTTCATGTTTCTCCAACAGATCCCAATCATTGCCTGGGTACTAGGTGAAAACTCACCAAATACCCGGCCACCACACTGCCCGGCCTGCCCGGACCTCATTTTTTCCACCATTTTCACATATCCTGCCTCCCCAGGTTATCTCTATAAAGTAAAGAAAAAACATTAGGGCCTCGTCTTTACATTCACAGGGTGTAATGGGAAAATGTGAAATCGGCCAAAGAAATTGATTGCAGTTAGTACAAAAGTATTGCTGTGATTTTTTTCCCCCCAATCTGCCCTTTGCCCCCCATTCATATTTTTTATAAAACAAATTGGGTGATACCCGGGCACGTTTTGCACCTATAACCTTCCATGTTATGGATGTTCCAAAGGGCACATAACATGCCCAGTGACATGTTTGGCACCCCTAATACCCATAACAGCATTTACCCTGAACCTTTGATTGTTTTCCAATTCTTTCATGAATTCTTTCAAGGACTCAGAATCATGGACTCTTTTGATTCTAAAAACATTAAAGAACCAGACCTAGAGGTTCTTAACAAAATCAAAGAACCACCCAAAGCAAGCGAGGACTAAACTATGGCCACACAACCTTGAACCATAACTGATGAAGTTCCTTCCTCATATAAATGACCTAATTCAAGTATATGATCATGATTCATCCCATGGAAGAAAGAAATGTATATAGCATTTGTTGTAAAAGGTCACAAGACGAATTCCTTGCAAAAGCTTGTGATGCTTTGCCATTATGTGCAAAATGGAGCATAAAATTGTTAGGGTAGGCCTAAAACACAAAATGGCAAAAAGCTTCACTTGGATTGCATCATTTGGGAAGCCACACCCCTGACCCATGGTGTGACAAAGTATGAAAAAATGAGTAAATACAAGCCCATAAATGAGCTTCTACTGCCCGAAACTTGGGATACACAACATTGTGTGTGGAACATTCAGTCTCACACCTTAGCTTTAGGGGCCCAATAATGTGTACAAGGCTTTGACAAAACTTCTTCAACCCTAGAGTTGGGACTTGATATGACCAAATTTGCTTTAAAGGACTATGTATCTTCATAAATGGACAAATCATACGGGAAAGTGTGAGTTACATACATATTTCCAACCTTTCAAAAAGTTTGTGAATTAGGGTTTGCCCTAAACCCTAAACCCTACCCCATGAATGGATATTTTTATGAAAAAGTATATCAGTATCCCACAAATGCATTGCTTCATTTGATGGTCAAAAAAGTTGTATAGCTTATTCGAATGGTAAAAAACCTATTTTGTTTGAAGTGCATAGTTATAACTTTAGGAAATCTGGTGTGGGGTTTTTTAAAGTAAGGAAGATCACCCCCCAGAAGGCACTTTTTTTTTTCTTTCTTTCTTTGTGAGGATTTCTTTCCCTTTTTTTTCTTTTTTTTTTCCCCCCCTTTCAGGGTTGGGTTTGAGGTTGTGGATTTCTTGTCTCTGAAAAAATAAAAAGAAATGATCTCTCACAACTCAGAGCACTATAAACAAAGTACCCTTATGGTACCATTAAAAGAGTCTAATAAACTCTTAAGATTCATAACTGCAGGTTTAGGTTTAGGGGTTTAGAGTTTAGGGTTTAGGATCTGTTTTTAAAAACCAAAGAATGAGTTCGGGCATTTAACTGCGGATCTCAAAAATTTGAAAAAAAAATCAAATTAACCACCTTTTATAACCGCCAGTTCTTTACTTGTCCTTTCATAAGAACCGCCAGTTCTGTGATTCCGATATCTTTTCAAAAACTTTGAACCAGCAGTTGTCTAACTTTGAATTGTTTTTTTTTTTAAACAAAAAACCAGCGGTTATTAACAAAAATCAAATACCCACCCAACACTCATTCTTACCTTTCTTTGGGCACCTACAAAAAAAATGCTTGGAAAAAGAAAAAGATGAAGAAGAAGAAGCAACAGGGGGATCATCCCTACAAATTATTACATGGTTTTGTTGGCCTTGCCTACCAAGGCCCTTTGGATATTGTGTTTGGACTCATTATAGAGTATAGTAGCTTAAGGGATTTTCGCCCCTAGTTAATAATAATAATAGGTTTTTTATATGAGGATTTTTGAAAGATGATATTTTGGCTTGTGTTGAAATTTGAGATTAGTTATAAAGTTACGGTAAATTGAAGGATTTTGGTTTCTTTTAGAGGATTCTTTTTTTTGAAGATTATATTTTTGCATGGTGAAATATTTGAGTTTCAATAATTCTTGTTTTGCCTTAAGATGTTTATTTATTTATTTATTTATATTTTAGCATAAATGGCAAGGGGTGTGTCACATTGTGGCCTTGCCATTAACATTAAAAAGTATCTTAAGGCAAAAGAAGAAATTATGGAAACTCAGATATTTCAGCAAGCAAAAAAAAAAAAACCTAATCTTCAAAAAATCCTCTGAAAGAAACCAAAATCCTTCAAGATATTACAACTTTATAACTAATCTCAACTTTCAACATAAGCCAAAATATCATCTTTCAAAAATCCTCATATTAAAGTAGACCTATTATTATTATTATTATTATTATTATTATTACCTAGGGGCCAATATCCCTTAAGCCACTCAATAAAAACCCTATGAAACCTAGATATGTAATGGTAAGAGGTTAGAAAGCTTAAGTGAGACTTATAGAAAACCTAATTTGTGGCTTGAATAAACTATACTCTATAATGAATCTAAACACAATATGATTATCCCAACAAACTTGGACGAATTTTCACTTTGTAAGATCAATGTGCTTACACTAGGATGGTGGGCAATTCCATTTAAGATCCCACCAAAGTAGTAACTGCAAGGTAAGATCCCGGGGATCTTGGGCAGGAGGGCAGAAATTTGTATGGGGCAATATTCCTCATTTGGCTAAATCTTCCTATGGATGATCACCATTTTGGCTACAATAAAAAATTCCTTAAAAGAAACACTGATGCTTCCCCCCAACATTCCAACAATTGTGTAAGTGCAACCCACTGAAATCTGCCTCAAGGGCTTAAACACTAAGAATCAAGGACAAAAATATGAGCTTACATGAACGAGGTAAACCTGCAAAACTTTAATAGCAATAAAACATTGCAACAAGAAAAGAAGCTTTTGCCACTCTTAATTTCTTGTTGTTTTGGGTTTATTATGATGGTTGTGTGGAGTGTCCCACCTCAATGGCCACTATAGCTTTTGAACATCATTTAGTGTTTGTGGGACTTTTCTCTTACAAACTCTCGTTGCACTTTACTTCATAGGTAATCAAGGGTGGAGTAAACTTACCAAAGAAGTTTCTCCAAGACCGAAAAAAGAAAAAAAAGAGAAGTACTTGCAAAGAGAAAGCATTTGTCGTGTCCAATAGGGGAACTGCCAAGTGTAAAAAATCAAGTGTCACGACAACTAAAACTCAGTAGATATTTTCAAGAGTGTGTGTGCATTTGTATCGCTTGCAAGCAACTACATGTAAGATGTCATGGAAGCATTATGAATTTCCTAGTGTATTTGGGGGGCACCTTATATCCATGACTAGAACAAACGAGGATTCTTAGGGCCATCCCTTAAGAGTGCTGTAAGATCCTTCCCACTATTAAGGAGTAGGTATAAGAACCCTCCTATGCCGTTAAGGGTTCATGATACCGTTTGCCTCGTGCTTTGCATGTAAATCCCTTTGATAGGGACTAGGGATCTTTCTCTCAATTTTGTGAGGAAAGTGGGTTGGTGACCATTCACAACAAGAGGTCTTAGCCAATTTTGGCTATAGGTCAAAGAGGAAAGTACAAAATGTAGGCTATTGAAAATCATCATTCCAGTTTCAAAAAAATTTAAGAAACCAGCTACAAATCCTAAATTTACCTAGGATTATGTTTGGAAATAAACACCCATACCCAGTTGGTCTAGTATCCTCTTTCAGAAATTTGATACCCTACTTGTATCCAGGTGTATATTCATTCTTTTCAACTAGATAGCTTATCTCTAAACCCTAAACCCCTCTAAACCCTAAACCCCTTTCACATGTAACACTTGAGCTTTTCTTAAAAACTCCATTTTCAATTGCAGTGGGGGGGAAGCTTTGTGATTGTTCAAGCTATTGTTGCAGCTCCCTTTTGTGCCCAAACAACTAATGTGTTCTCGACCTACCTAACAAGTAAGTGTAATATCTTTCCCACTCCTCCATGCCTTGGAGTACAACAAAAATCATTTAAACTTTTAAACCTACCTTGGCACAATATTAGATGGTTTTTATGTTGAGTATTTCGAAAAACAAACTTTTTTTAACAAGAGGTGAGTATTAGGAGGTTCTTAGTTCTTACATGAACATATTCAAAAAACCAATCCTTATGCCATAATAGGCAAGTGTTGCCAAATCTAATGTGAGGCCAAGTTGACATCCAGAAGTATTGTTTAGAAATGAAAACTTATACTATGCAAGCCCATTAAATCTTCAAAAATTTTGATTATTTTATATTTTTTGTGACATAATTTTTAATTTCAAAAAAATACCCTACCCAATTAGGTATTTAAAAAATCAATATCTGAACAACAATGGTTGCACGATGCAATGCACATTAGCACATTATGAAAATACACACATGATGTTATATATCTAGAAAACCTTACAATAACATATTTAAAGTGTTCCAAGACTGGGGCTCTAATAGACACCTAACTGGCATTTGCTTAAGTTAAATTATTAACACAAGAATCAAAGCATGTTATTATAGCTTAACATCAATATAGTTCTCTCTTGGTTTTTGGTAATGTTGATACTCGCAATTATGTCAACCATTTGTGATTTCTAGCTATGAATATTGGACTCTCATTAGTCCTTTTTTAAAAGTGTGGGTAGTTGTTAATGTGGCTTCATAAATAAGCACTCAATTAGCGTAGGTGGTTAAATATTTGTGTGACGTGGAGATGACTTGTCAATATTTTTAGATTGAAAAATGGTTATGATGGTGAATTGTCATTTGCAAATGTTTGTAAAGTGACTACAATGACAACTAGCGTGATCAAAAGAATTGGCAATATGTGAGTGTACTTGCTACAAGGTTCTTGTAATGGGAGTACATTTAACAACAAAACACCAACAAAAGTTTGAAATCTCCCACAAAATTAATGATAACTTGATAAGTATATAAAATGAACTATTAAGTACTATTTGCAAATTGCAATCCACATGTCTTTTTTGGAAACTACATTTGCATAGTGTAGACTACCATAGGCTATAACATTTAATTATATTATATTGCTATTGTTGTTGTGTTGTTATTGTCACCTAAGATGTTGATTTCTCACACACAATTGACTTGCATTGTGCATTATTTTCCAAGACAATTTAAAGCTTAAATAATCCTTGAAGGGGATTTGAACCCCAACTCTTAGAAGGGTGCTACCCATTGCAACTTTAGGCTTGCTTGCACTTAAACCCTATTTAGAAGACAAATTCAAAACATTTGTCGAAAATTAGTCCAAGTTTCAAATGAAGATGCAACATTGGATAGATCTACATACATTTTAGATTATTAAATTGAAAATGGACGTCTTTCTAAGGATTCAATTACAAAGAACATCCACAAAATAAAAACTTGAGATGCACAACATTAAAAGCTTTGGAGCTAATTTTTTTTTAAAATTCACCTTTTCTTATTATGTCAATATGCAATCATTCAACCAAAAGTAAAAACTTAGTGTTCACCCATAGTCATTCACTCATCCTTCCCACAAGCTCATACATAAGTAATGCATTTCTTGAAAGGGAAAAAAGTAATTGGAAACATACAAAAACAACTTGAACTTGCAATGTGAAAGAGGAAAAACTTCAAACACAAATTCATTCAAGCAAATCAAACAAAAACAAAGTAGTTTATATATTTCAAAAATATGGCACAATCTTATTTGATTTGCCAACCTAGTTTGCACCCATAATACTTCCTAGAAAACTTCCAACTTCCAAAATCTTGTGTTAACTAGGCATATACACATTAATAGAATTTGCCATTCCAATTGGTTGTAAGGAAAACTTTGCAAAGTAAAAAATTGTTGACTAAAAACCTTGTCCAAATGTATAGGAGAAGGTTTCGTGCTTAGTACCTTCCGGATTTGAGGGCCCGCTCAAGGCTAGTAGGCTGAGAGCTAGGGCTTAAAAATAAGTAAGGTACTAAACACAAAACCTTCACTTACATAAAGTCCATCTAACTTTTTCCCTCCTTTCTTTCTATTTTTTTTCCATCGTCTTTCCACCTTTCTCTATTTTTGTCCTTACCATTATTAGTATGAGGATCTTCCAAGGACTTTCATCATGATTATTACATATAGGAAATATAAAATTATTTTTGTTTCAAAAAAAATATTTTTTTAGGATTCAAAATGGTGATCAAACATAAGAAACAAATAGAAAATCTTGTATGGTCTTCAAAATTATTAACCAAATATGGTTGTACACTCAAATAATTTTAATAATAAATGTAATGATGTTTAATAATTTTTATTTTCTTTCCTTTATTTTAATACTAATGTAAATTGGTTTTTCCAAGGATTATTAAACTACATAGACAAAAAGTAGCTTTTTTCTAATTAATTTTCTTTGTAACCAAAATGGCTATAAAACATAAAAAGATGTAGAAATGTTTTTTTTGGTATTCAAAATAATTAGTCAAATAAGCTATAAACTAAATAAATTGAAAAGTTAAATTTAATTTTTAATTTTTAAATTTTTTTAAATTTTAGTCCTTTAAAGCAAATATTCCAAGGACTAAGATTACATAGACATATAGTAGTTTTAATTTTCTTAATAATAGATGTAAAAGAAAAATTAGACAAAAAGGAAGTCTAAAGGAGATAAGTTGTATTGTTCCTTCTTGTATTGTACCTTTCGAAATACGAAAGGAATAATTAGCATAGTTGATTGTACCTTACAAATTTTGAAAGGTACAGTGACAAATTTGGCCTAGGGAATGACCTAAAAATACACTACAAAAAAATTAGTGGGACTTTATGTGTGCTTGAATGGTTCTGCAACTTGTTTTTCATGAAACTGAAAATGTTGAATGTTTGTTTATCTTCGATAGAACTAAGAGCTCGGATTGTGACAATTTTAACCAACTTGATATATCTTAAAAGCTTGTGGTTGAAGATGGGAGATGAAAAGACTTTGTGCCAAAGATTTGTAATTGGATTTAGGTCATTCTTTTCTTGCAAAACTATTTTAGAATTATGCAACATGGTCATTTTTGAAAAACTAAACTATAGCATAAGTGTTTGGCCTAAAAATAAGGCAGGAACAATTTGCCTAGATTCACCCACCTTACAACGCACAAAAAATGACCTTCAACACACCAATTGAAAATAAAACCTTTCCTTTGCTTCATTTGGATCCATATAACCCAAAATTGTGGATAAAAAACTCCAAGAACAATCATGGTTTCATGCTATGGGAATCACTTTTCAAGTTTTAAAATAAAGCCTTGATCTACATCTTCACATTTTTCTTTCACTCTTATCACTATTGTGTTGAAGGTAGCATTGTTGACAAGTTGAACACATATAACACCATTCATGTAAGAAGTAATAGGATACTTGTGTTTAGACAAAGAAAATGCAAGATATCCTTCATATTCTCCACCATTTAAATCAAAATACCAATTTCAAAAGCAAGTCATGATTAGTCAAAGTCCTAATTGCATTAAAATTATCAAATGTTGAATATTCAAACTTTGCAAATGGGTCATAATAAAGCTTACAAAGTTCATGTTAGGTCAACTTTGAGACATCCTCAAAGTCACACATGAAGACATCTTGTCCTTGTGCAATTTTAATTAGGGTATGCACTAGTGTTGGGCAATTCTCATTTTTTTGTTAGAACCGGTTGGTACCAGTTCTTACATTATGTTATGAGAACCTAATCAGTTGTTTTATATATATATATATATTTGGGTTGGTGAAAACTGACCAAGTTCTTAAAATTTTTATTTTTTATAGATTCACCCAGTTCTCAAATAGAGTGTTTCTTACATATATGATAATAGTCAGTTCTCCTATCTACTTCTCACAACCCAATTCTCATTTTTTTGGAAATTAATATTTAATTTAATAATTATTTAAAATATTTTTTAAACTAAAAATTTTACTTTAAAATACATGGAAATTTGGGGGGAAAATTATTCAAAACTTATAATTCCACAACTTCATCCCTTTCAAAAGCTCCTTCAAACTCCTCTAATTCTTCTTCTAAATTAAAATCATTTCTCAATAAAATCTACCAAACTAGAAAGGGATTTAGAACCTATCTTAGAATCATTAGGCCGATTTTTGTTCACAAAAATCAATTTATCCAATTTTTTTTATTGTAAATGACATCTCCTAAAACTAGTAAGAATTCCAACTAATGAAAATATTCTTTCTTTCTCAATTTGAAATCCAATTATTCCTAAAATTTGTTTAGCACAAAAACCAACTACATGAAACATGTTCTCATATTTTTCCCACCACTGTAATGGACATTTAATGTTTTTAACATCCACTTGATAACACTTGAAAATCAAAAGCTCTTTATTAACCAATTCCATTGTTGGGTCATTCATGTTGGTTATCATCTAAAAGATATCCAAACTTTTGTCCTCTTCAACCCTTTGATCAACAACACCCCTTTTAGTTTCAACCAATGGATGCAAATGATAATAACATTTTAAAAACATAGGAAATAAAGATTTTTTGTCGTATTCTTCAACAATTACCTTACCTTGTTCATGACCAATAAGTGAGGACATGAGATGAAGAGTTTTAAACCTAAGGTTCAACATTAAAAAAGCCATATTATGGGCCTTTTTTTTTTCATATTTTTTTAAGAAGGAAAAAAAAGAATCAAAAACTTGAATATATATATATTTTTATGTTGGAGGCCAAACATGACAACTCATAAACAACATTTCCATCTTCTTCCATTAAGTTGTCAAAGGTTGTAGAATCAATTTCATCCCTAAGTTTTAAACTCATGGATATGGTAGAATTTAGTGCATCACTTAACAACCAATGAACCCTAGACTAGTTCAAAATACAAGCAAACACAACAGGGTTAACAATGATGCGACAAATGTGCCATGTCAAAGGAGGTGATACTTTTTCATTCATTCTCACATAATTCTATCTTTTATAACATAATATAATTGTTTCTTTGAACTGCAAAGCTTCTTGGAAAAGGATAATTTTGCTAACAAATCTACAACAACAAAAGAAAATGTTAGATTATACATAATAACAAGTTGAAAAAAATGAAGAAAATGTCATGCAAAATAAAAATTGACAAAAAATGTGCACATAAAAAAGTCTACAAAATTAAAATTTTACCTTGTCTTCATTTGAGTATTCAATTTTTGAGGGGAAGACCTTAATTTACACATGCATTTTCCCATTCTTGCCTACCTTTTCCAAATTTTTTTGGCCAAGTTCTACATTTCTACAAATCTCTTTGAGTAGATTTGATTAACACATATCATAAGTCTTTGCAAACTTTTTCCTCTATTATAACATTAGAAAATGCATGCCCAAAACAAACGCTCTAAAAACTTTCCTCCAAACCCAACATATCACAACTCATAATTGTTTTTAGGGCTATAGTTGTGGTGTTCAAATTACATTGTTCATCCTTGACATAAATAATAAATTTTTTCCTTGATGCATAACTATCTAACAATTTTGTCAATTTTTTAGCTAAAGTCTATCCAATAGTGTTTGTTGGCTCAAAAAGACCAAGGGTAATGTGCTTTGGCTACCAATCATCTTTTAAAAAATTAATCATCAATGCAAAAATATCATGTCTAGCTTTTGACATCCATAGATCCAAGCTTGTAGTAGCAAAATGACATTTTACTAAGCTGATAAAAACATATAATTGATTTTTTTTTCCACTAATCCAGGTAGTAATTCATTCAAAAAAAAAAATTGGAAGGAAAAAAAATTCTTGGACATAAATGCATACTAAATCTTTTTAACTAATTACTTTTTATAATTGTAAAGGAAGATGGTTTTTGACAATTAAAAGAATCAAATCTTCCAAATTTTTTTTTTGATGCACATCATCTTTCTTAAAAGGTTATTTTGTAGCACAAAAATTAGATATGGAATTAGAAGAAACATTTGGTCTCTTTTTGGAAGGTTGTATTTATCTTCCCTCAAAGGAAAATTAATTTCTCATTCAAATTTTTTTAAAATATTAGAACGATATGAATTGACATATTTCCTCAATGCAACTATGCCATTAGTTGTAGTATATATGATTATTCCTTTCCTAGATTTCGTTTTTGGATTACATTCAATATTGGATTATTGTGGCAAAGAATACAATGCATAGTTTGAAAAGTTGTTACATTAACTTCTTTGTTATCATTAACACAATAAAATGCCCAACATAATGCATTTCTGTTATTTCCTTTCCAAAATGTTCTTTTTGTATGTAACTTCTTTAAACTATTTTCATTCATTTATGGATTCCTACTTTTTTATGTTCGAAGACTTCCCATCTCTTTAGGTTCTAACAAAATTTCATCTTCTATTCTTACTTCATTCATAAATGCATCACATGTATTTTCAAAAGTCTCTTCCATTATTATTTCAATTTGTGATTAAAAATTACTACCCTAATGAATAATGAAAAAAACTAAACAATCTTATGTTCTTATTAAAGACTAAAATTTAACATTTACAAGCAATTACAAATGCAATCTCTCTTTCTAAATTTTACAAAAATAAGATATGTATATTTTTAAACTTTAAAAAATGTTTAGGAATTATAAGGTGGAAAAAGTATGGGGTTTTTGGGTGAAAAACATTTACAGTTAATGTTTAAATTTAGGAAATCATGCAAAAAACAACAACAAAGCACACGAATTAAAAAATTGCTACATAATGAAAAGAAACAACACAAAATGAACCAAAAAAAATAGAGTAACAAAAACACAAGTGTAATAACAAAATAAACAAAATAAAAATAAAAATAACAAAAAACAAAACAACAACCACAAAAAAATTTAAAAATATAAAACATGCAAAAGAACTTACCTCTGGTGTTCAAGTTGGCATCGAAGTCCCAAGCTTTGACTTGCACGTGGCAACGACAAGGGAAGTACCATACTAACCAAGCAAAATAAAACAGCAATGTGAGAAGAGTAGCAATGGCAACACAAGATGAATAATAGAATTTGGGCTAGCAAGTACCTGAAACACGCAACGATGCAAGAAGAGTAGCGCTAGGAGAATGGCATTGTGAAAGGAATGACATGGCAAGAAGAGCAACGCAAGGGGAGCGATAACGTGAAAGGAATGGCAAGGTGAAAAGAATAGTGTGAGAAAAATAGTAGCATGAAAAGAATGATAGGGCAAAAAGAGTAACGCAAGGGGAGCAATAGCGTGAGAGGAACAGTAAGGCGAGAAGAACAGTGCAAAAGGAATAGGAACACAAAAAGAGTGGTAGTGGGAGAGGAGCTGCATCGCGAGAAGAACAACATGAAGAATGGCAATGTGAAGAACGACAACGCGTGAAAAGTAACAATGTGAGAAGAGCAATGCAAGGAACAACACAAGAGGAACAACATAAAAGGAGTAACATGAAAGGAGCAACATAACAAACTAAAAACTAGGATTTAACAACGGCAACACAAAGTAAGAACACCAACCAACAAGCATAAAATGAACATAATAAGAGCACTAAAAGACCAAAAAAATCACTATGACCAAAAATGAAATCTAGGCTTCATTTTTATATATATATTTTTAACCCTAACCTTAAACAATGCCTTCACTTCCCTAAATGACAACAATTGTTTAGGAACTTTAAACCTTAAACAACCGATAACTAGATGGAAATTCTTTGAGATAACTTGTTCGATTTTCCAAAATAAAAAATAAAAAATCAAGGAAATCAGTTTTCGTTCATGTGAGAACTAGAGGTTAGTAGTCCATCCAATTTTCATAATCAACCATGTCAACTAGTTCTCATTATGTAAATTGGTTTGAGAACCGGGTCAAGAATTAGGTTAGGATTCGAAAACCACCCAACACTAGTATGCACACATTCCAATAATGGCAGAATATAAAGCAATTTAAAAATGAACTCCACATCGCAAATAACAATCAAATTTTTGAATGCATAATGATTCTTCAAGCATGCATTTTAACAATGAGTGGGCAATATTCAAAAAAAAAAATTTGTTGGTAAAAAATGTTGATCCAATGGGTTTTCACATTCTTCAACAGCTTGTTGCTTTTGGTATTGAAGAGATCAATCAACTTTTGAGATTTTGAAATTTTTTTGGGGCTATGGGCAAAAAAGGAATATAAATTTTATAGAATACTTTCCAACAAATGCATAAGAAGGAGATTTAATAAAGTGATGACAACAAGGTTAATTTTATGGGCAAAACAATTAATGCCAATAAAAAAAAATGCAATTTTTTTTCAGAATTGTAAGGTAACACTTGTTTGATTGCCTTGGAAGATGTTATTACTATCATAGCCATGTTCACCAACCTTCTTCCCCATTCCTCCAACCATAAGCCCTCAAATTCAATCATGCACTTCAACATCAAATGGTTTTTTATATCAAAAGTGGCAAACATACCTACTATTTCAAAACAAAGGAGGTTTGGAATCCTTTTCCACTTTTGGACCACAAATGGATTGATAATCATTTTGTTATCAATTGTCATAACTTCACTTGCATGGATTGTAATGAAATTGACAACAACAAATTATGTTGTTTTTTTAGCTTTCAACAACAGACATGCATTGATTTTGCCATCCCCCAACTTGGTGTGTCATACTAGTGTATCCTAAAAACATTCTCAATTTTAGGAGCTAAAAAAGATCTTTCAAGTTCTCAAGATCAATCATGGGGCACCTATTGGTAAAAAAATGATATATAACAACAAACTACACATTTTCACTCATGTTTTGATGGAACTTCAACTTATAGTTTATTTATGACAAAGGGGTGATCATCAACAATGTATAGCCATTCATTCTATGCACATACTTATTTTTTCTTGAAGTAGAATGTCTTAACATCTACACCAAACATCAAAAATTTAGTTTTATAATGACCTTGTTGTTTGGAGTTAACAACTTATATTTTCTTTCCATAGAAATGTAAACCTTGTAACAAGTTTAATGCATTTCACCTTTCTCATCCATGATTAATTATGCCCTTGGTAATTTGATTTTCCAAGTATCTTGGAATTTGTGAAATCTGTCATATAAATTTTGCTTATTTTTAAGGCCTTGCTTCAACAATTCTTGAAATGTTAGATCACCAAACAAAACATGCATAGATGAAAGTATCTCATTAAGGCTTTTGGTATCAAATGTTGGGGAATCCTTTAGGGAAAATCATGATGGACTACCCAAATTGTGAGGGCATGAGGATAATGAAAAGATGGCTAGAATTGGAAATTCTTTGTCATTTGCAAAAGGTTGTTAAGTTGTGAAGAAGACAAAGCCATAGCTAGTAAACATATACTAATATTTTTTCTAAATTACAAATAAAAAACACAAAAAATTATAGAATTCTAATCCAAGATGCAACATTTAAGATCTAACACCAAATTTTTAAAAAGTGCATACAACTTTTTTTAAACAAAATATTGCAAATGTTTTGAATGGGTTTTTAGCAATGATTTTTTAGACCTCTTAAGAAACCTATTTTTGTTCCTTAGGTATGTGGTTTCTAAAAAATCTCTTTACAACTTTGTAAAATCAAACACAACATTTCCAAGTTTTTCAACAAATAATGAAAAAAATTCAAAGGAAGCAAAAAAAATTATGACTTACATGATTCTAATGAAGGTCAATTTCTTGTTGATTAAACATTAAATGATTTGTTTTTTGTTTATACCTTCAACAATTTTAGGACCTTAGGTTTTGATCCACTTAATTTTGCATCATGAAAAAATAAACATGTGTCACAAATTAATCATTATATTATTTTTCTCCAACTAAATTTGTAATTATAAAAGTCTAGAGATGTGTGTGATTCCAAAAAGAAGGATAACAAAGGGTAGGAGAATAAAGAGCACAATTTTCAATTCATACATCATCACCAACACAAATTTTATTACATCAAACTGTAAGTTGAACAAGGAATCAAAATTTGGAGGATGGGTGTTAGTTGAACAATTGTGTTCCAATACAAAATACATTGAACACTTATGTTCATCAAACGATATCACAAACCAAAAGATTCAAACACCAAGTGATTTGCCTTATGTTTGTACCTTTAGCAATTTCAAGACCAAGTAAATTTGACTCATTTAGGTTTTACATCACAAGAGAACAAACATGTGTCACAAATCAATCACGAGCTTTTTATTTTCCAACCAAATTTGTAGCTATGAAAGTCAAGGAGATGTATGTGATTCTAACAAAAAAAAACAAGCACAAGTTATCAATTTGTTGCATCATCACCAACACAATGTTTAGTACATCAAATTGTAAGTTAAACAAGGGATTACAATTTGGAATGTGGGTGCAAGTTGAACAATTGTGTTTCAATATAGAAAATAATGGACATTTATGTTCATTAAATAGTATCAGGAACCAAGAGAAAAAAAATTCAAGCAATAAGTGATTTGCCTTGTGTTTGTATTTTTAGGAATTTCAAGACCTTAGGTTTTGATCCACTCAAAATTTTCATCATGAGAAACCAAACATGTTTCACAAATCGATCACTAGATTTTTTTTTTCCAACCAAATTTTTGAATTAAAAAAATAAATCATATAGTTCAAGATTATAAGGGACAATACAAAATCTACTTAAGGATATAAGATGCAAAATAGACGTACAAGTTTAACTTACACTTGAAGTACTTAATAAGGAAAACTTGAGGGGATTGCAATGTAAATCCACTCATAAATTTTTTTGTGGCCTTTGAGTTGCTTTTGTTTTCTCAAATACTAGCTTGATCCATGTTATTTGCCACTTTTCATTAGCTTTTTGTGCATTCATGGTATTTAAAATTGTTTCAACATTAACAACTTTTCATTTTTGGAACTATGTGCAAAGTAAAAACCAATGCCAATGGCAACATATTTTCAAGCATACCAACAAATGCTCTTACTCGATAGCAAAACCTTATATTCAGGTCAATTTTTCCATAAGAAACATGTGCATCCAAAGAAGGGCAACCTAGATTTAGGCATTTTTTATTTGACTTCAACAATAACAAAACTATGTGGTTGGTAGTTGTTGTGCATTTTCTTCCACAAGCACTAGAGTTTATCACACATCCCACACTCCCTTTGCACTTCCACCATGCACATCTAATAAATCTTGTAGAGTTGCTCTTGGTGCTAGCACATCAACCTATTTCTCAATGCACCACCTTAATAGTGGCAGTCAATGGCATGCATGGTACTTAATATTTTAGAGAAATTACATATTTCATAAAGGAAAAACAAAATTTGGAACCATCTCAACCATTTGAAATTGGTTTCACAACTTTTACATTCAACCAACAAGGTGCAAATTGCAATACATTGACAACACAACATAATAAGAAAAACTAGCGTTCTTTAGTTTGTTAACATACTTCTTCACTTTTGAATCAACAACTTTTGGGCAAATAAGCATATACTGAAATCAAAAGTTTGGCAAGTAGCCAACAAATTGAATTCAACTACGGAAAAGAAAACTCCACCTAGAATATGAATCTAAATCTTTTCCATCCGTAGAGAACATGTACAACCAAAAGGACACCTTAAAACTTTGCTTCAATGTTCCACTGCTTATTGTTGAACTTTAAGACCAATGATTAGGATTTTTTTGGGAGGCCAATGAGTCATCTTGGAAATGTTGGATGCAACTAGAGATGGCAAAGAAGAATAATGCAAAGAACAATCATAAAGTTGAAATTGTAAAGTTCATATTTAATGAATCATGATTTACTTCAAGCAACCCTCACACATTAACTTTTGAGTCCTAAAAATTGAAATGATAGACACAACGTTGAATTGTGTAACTTGTGCTAATGCACAATGTGCAACGCAAGGACTAAGCATTTTTAAAGGTGTAGACACAAGAGTTAAAACCTAAATCTTCCCAAATTTCATCCAAACTCCAACAACCCCCAAACTTGTCAAATCCCATCATCCATAATTGTTACTCCATAATCCTTGCTTGTATAATGTACACCATCTTCTCCCCCAATCAATCACAAGCTCTTTAAATCCATCAACTTTTTGCATTCCAAAAAATCCCAAATACAAAACAAGTGCATTGTGTAAGCAACAAAAGTTTAACTTGCAAATTTGATTTTACAACAAAATAATTACAAAGTTGACGACACCGTCATTTTACAAATTGCAATCCTAAGACAATTAAAATTTTAGTTGTAACATTAGTGCCAGTGAATCTTAACCTTCATTGCGTTGCCATTAATTATGCATTATGGCGAAGTCTCACTTTCTTGGTAATGGTGATGGTGAACAATAATTGACTAGGTAAAAAAGATTGGTGACTTTAGGTTTAAGGTTTGTTGCATAGTGGTGATGTTGTCACTTGGGGCAATAACCTTAGGCAAAAAAACACATATGACCCCTTGGATTTTCAATAGGCTTTTCACAAGCTCATGAATTGTGTTGCCTTTAGGTGATTTTTCACCAAAAAAAACATTGACTTTCATACCTGAATTTTAACTCAAACTATGACTACTACACCAATTTTTGTTCAATTTTTACAAGTATGATCTTTAAAGGGTAATTACATATTTTAGCCCCATTAGTTTGGGTGTCAATATCAAGGGTGAAAAACCATTAAAGAAGGTTGGTTGGTTGGTTCTTTTTGTTTTGTTTTGTTTTCTCATGTTGTGATGTCCCAAACCACATTACATCCCACCACACATTTGGTATACTTGGAAAGCCTTCAATGAATATGAATGCTCCAAGGTGATTTTGTAATGTTTAGACCTTTGGTGTAGAAGATATTGAATATCAAACAACATTGTCATTAAAAATTCAATAAAATCAAAACAAAAAAATAGAAAAATTTGGGCATGATCTTGGTATTTTTAGAAAACCTTCAATGAGTATAATTTTTTGGAGGTGATTTTTCAATTTTTAAGCCTAAGGTGCAAGAGATATTAAGTTTTAAGCATTTTTTTGTCATTGAAAATTTAATAATATTTAGAAATTCAATTCTTGATGAAAATTGAACTTCAAACTTATGTTCAAAAAGATGTAGGGTAGATAGGTTCATGAATGAACACTTAAAGCTTTTAGAGAGAATGTACTCATTATCCCATCACTTTCAGCCTTAGATGTTAAAATGGTTTAGGTAGCCCTTCACCTAGTGCCCTTCTCGCCACTTACAAGCCTCCATTTGGGTTCGAAACAAGGAAAAATATCTCAAAAATAGGGGTGAGTAAAAAAAATCCAACTTCTTGTGAAAATTTATGTTTCCATGTGCAATTGAAATGCATTTTATAACTAGACATGCTAGACTTCATACACAAATGATATTCTTCTTATTATCAAACATTGTGGACTTTATTTGTAAAAATAATTTTCAAAAAGCTTTTTTAATTTTTAACAAACCTCATTTGTGGCCAAACAAATGGTGTAAATGCCCAACAATCAATATTTTTGATTGTGAGGAATGATTACCCATCACCAAACATAAAAATCCTTACCACAAGTTAAAAAAACCAATTGTTTGGTTTTAAGATATCATTGAACAATTATTAGTAGAATATTGTTTATTAACATGCCTTTTTTTGAATTCTTTGGATGTTTGTTCACGCATTTGTGTTTGATATTTTCAGCAATGTTGTGTGGGTATATTGTTTTTGATATATCTTAAGGTAAGGGTATTTTTTTTCACATTTTGGAATTTATTTAGACAACTTTTTTAGGCCTAAATCTAGTGGGACAATGCACATGTCTATCTATGAAGGAAGATAGTTTGTTTTGTTTTGTGGTTATGAGATCCAACGAACTGGGATGCTTCAGATTGTGTTCTTTATGTCTTTGAAAGCTCTCGACGACAAAGGGTGCATGGGCTTGGTTCCATGACTTTTGGACTTGTGATGCAAATGTTGTTGAATATTGAATAATTTCTTCATTGAAAAATAAATTAAATTAAATCGTAGCTGAAAATTTCAGAGGAATTGGAATGTGCCTTTGGTGTTGTTGGAAAGATTTTGATGAGCAAGATTTAATGGAATTTATTTGGTAAGATTTGGATTCAGAATGTGGGAGATATTGATTTTCAAGTGATTTCTGCTGCTGAAAATTCAAATAAATTCCAAAAAACCAGGTTTTGGAAGGAAAAACCAGTTGAGGACGTGGTAACACTTGGGCCAATGGCACAGGCCACATTAGTGTGATGTTAAATTACAATAATAAAATGGCATGAAAATATTTCAATTTTTTATTCCTAAACATGCATAAAATGAGAGACCATTGAGATCAAATTGGACAATGGGTCACTTGCCCTACTAAATATAAATGAAAATCTAAAAATCAAGATTTGCCATGTCAACAAGCTCAAAATAGTGATCTAATTGATTTTCAAATTCCTTTTCAATTTGATCTAAAAAAATTATTTCAACTTCCTTGAAATCATCAAGTGACACTCTCTTTCTCAATACCTTGCACAATTATCACATATGACAATGATAGTGATTTTAGGGTTTAAGTGAAACTTACCTAACAAGATTTACCTAGGTTTGAGAACATACTTAACTTTGGGTATGGGTATTCTTAAGATATACTGAAAGTTATGAAACATGTATATTTTTTCAAATTTATACCCTTGGATATGCATTTAATCGATTAAGACATATTGATTTTGAAAAAAAAAAAGTAAGATATAAAATATATTGCATTGTACCTAATGGGTATATCTAGGTGAATGATATACTCACACAACACTGATTTTTACCTTATCAAATTCCCTTTCAAAATTCATTCAACATTCTACAATATGCACTCGATGCCACATGCCACACTATAGCTTCAATTTTGTTATCATCAAAAACCATGTTGATAATTATTGTTATTCTTGCCAAATCTCAGTTATGTCAAATTGGCTCACAGTTGATGATTCATACAATTCCAATTTTCAATTGACTGTCAAATGCACCGTTCTGGGGTAACCCATTATTGGGCCAAGAAATGATAACAAGAATGGGTGACATTCATCACACCTCAAGCTGCAAATAGCATTCTTTGTAGGAGCCCTCACAATGCCAGGCATTCATAATAAAGCCTCATGTGATGCACTAGGTAGTGGTTACACACCTTGCCACCTTGCAAAATGGGTGATGGAATGGTCAGAAATTTTAAAGAGAATAACAAACAAAAAGAGCTTGGAGGCCCACCAGCTGCCAAAAGACAATCAGGGTGCATATATCATTAGTGCTTTTGTATGCTCACTAGCACATGTCAAAGTACATGTATGATTTACATCCTTTTGAATGCAAGTCTTTGAGCACTTAACGACTGACTGAGAACTACATACTTACATCTCACATGGGAGTGCACTCCCTTGGAATTTAGAGGCTCATTCAAAAAGGTTTAGTCTATGAGTTGATGAGTATTGCTACAAAAATTACGGTTCGCCAAGTGAGAGGGACAATTGGGTGAGGTCCCTTACCCATATGGGTAGTCCAATGACAGAAGTTGCTCATTATTTTGGCAGAATCTGTTGGCAGCGAACCAGACCAGCAGCTCCACCATAAGCTAACCACCTTTCCCTACCTTTGTTGATGTTCCAGCGCACACGGTGCACAGCTACTACTCTCAAAGGAAATCTCTCAACTCCAAATGAGATTCCATTCTCAGGCTTTTGAACAGAACCTGGAGTAGCTCCATCTCTGTCAACCTCCACGGGGCTAGCTTGATCACCTAGGACTAATTCCAGCTCACCAGATGTCGAGGGCAACAATTGGACAAACTCCTTTGAGTCATCTTCCAACAGTGTTAAGGCAAAACTTTCATCCCTTTTCTCACCTTTCTTGCCTCTTTTGGCTTTTGTGCTAGCTGCTTTTCTCTTTTTGGCAGTAGGATTATCGGAGTCCGGTAGGGATGTTTCATTTGGGGAAGAGAAAAGAGGAGGCACAGGTGTGCCATTTCCCCTCATTGCTTGGTTTCTTGTGGCTAAATATCCTCGTCTTGAGCGTGGTGTAGAACCAAACTCTGTCATGCTTTTCCTCATTGGAGCTGGAGTTGCCTGGTATTGAGAGAGTATTGATATTGTTCCGGTCTCTGATTCAGCAGCAAATGCTCCACAGAGATAATGTGGCTCCCTGTATCGGTTCCCTTCTTTTACAATTGCCTTCTCAGTTAACTGTTCAAGCAATTCAACTGCAAGTAAGAAGATGGGTTTTCATGGCAAAGATTTCATGGCAAAGGTCCCATGACTAAAAACAGGTTAGCAGAATTTACAGTATTCATACAAATGGGTACTCACAAACCTGCTTCAGAAACTATCATTCCAGAGATTACTGTGTACCCATATCTGTCATCAGATTTGAGAGGAGCACCTGGAATTGGAGAACAGTGCCATCTGCTGCACAGTATGCTACCAAACCTGCAAGTTGACAGCAAAAGAGGTAAGGGGGGACAGATGTGTAGACCCAAAGCACAGACTGAGTACAAGCATAACAAGATATGGCAAGAGTTTAGGGTTCAGGGTTTAGCTTCCAAATGCCGAAAGCAAAGCCATGATATACAAAGTTCATTTTACAGTGAGCAATCCATGAATGCAATGAAACAAGACACAGAAGATCATAAGACAACATTAGTGGGGTGGTCCACAGGATGACCAAGAGAAGAATATGCTTCTGAATAAATAAAACAAGCACTGGGAGGGAGGGAGGGGGGAGAGAATGTGCCTAGAGTCCGTGAGGCCTGTGCTGCCCAAAGTGAAAACGAGCTACAGAAATAGCTCTGAAGGCCTTGCAGCTGTGTTCCACTGTATGGTTTCCCTGTGAATGGAGTGTTTGAGCCAGCATTATCAAGTCCAAACAGACGCAAGGTACCATCATCCATTGTCACCAGCATACACCTGCCAATCCCCCACCCAAATTCTTCCTTGTTAGCATTCACTGCCAAGTTTCTGGTTTCTTCACAATTATCATCAGTGCACACATTTCCTCTGCACATTGATGGTCATACAGCTTGATGCATTCCAACAATAGAAGGTTGATACCTGGGTTGTGCAAGCCAATCCATGTTGGTGATACATGCTCTTGAGATCTGGAACTCAAATACAGGACGAAAGGGATCCCTGCAAACCCATTGAATTTAAATCCGTTTAAGTGGTCTCTCTAAAGCATGACTAGCTGGATCCATATTCTTTCTTATCAAAGCTGCTACCCCTTGCCTGCTCTAGACATGAAACCAGTACTTGTTCCAAAGAACTGTGGAAGATCAGAAGTGAATTCTCTGCTAGAATCCCACACAAATAATATTTTTCAGCAGAAAGAAAATTCAAACCTACTATCAAAGAAACACAATCTCCACTAGAACTTACTTCGGCAGCTGCAGGCATAAGCAAGTTTGCAAAGCCATTTAGACTATTCAACAAGTAGAATTTACAGACATCCTAGACAAAAAATATCCACAAAAGAGCAGCAGATGAGAAAGGCCAGAACAATACTCACCGCAAATCCCAGAAGCGAATATAACCACTATGTCCACCTGTGGATATCAGATGCTTGCTTGCTGAACCACTGCCAAAAAGCAAGCTAGAAATGAGAACCACATCCTTTGGTTGACAAGATGGGTTCATCAGAACAGATTCTTATGCATCAGATTGACAAGCAATCTTCATCTTTGTCAGGAAGATATTTTATGTGCATCTCCCACAACTGAATGAATCTTGCAGTAACAATACCAAGAATGATGCAAGAATGGCATACCAATTGTTCCAACAGGATTCATTAGAACTTAAATGATATGCCTGCAGGAAGCTGTGTGCATCCTCCAGGCATGGGACAGGAGAAAGAAAGGGAAGCAATTTCAACACATCAAAGACAGAGAGTGGGAGAGAGCAAGAAACCTGCCATCAGGAACCCAGGCAACTGCCCGCAGTGGCTGTGAATCAGCTGTAAAAAACAATAATGGGCGTGTCTCTACAAAACAAAATGGAAGAAGTATTTCTCTCAGTAATTTTAGGTTGCAAGCCAGTGGAACCATTGCTGATAAACAATTGTTAGCAGTGCAAAAACTGAAGTCCCCAAGGAACAAAAATGTTGGTGTGAACAAAACTAGCCGTCCTCAATGCCATCATAATAGAGCTGTCATATCCTTTGCAGCATATGAAAGTGAACCAGGAGCATGCAGTAACAAATTTCCCTTTTATACTTTGTTTGATACCTTGGAGAGGAGACAAAGCTGGGAACACTTTCCACACTGCAACCTGCAAACAACAAGCTTCTTCCTTAAGTGCTTGACATACAACATATCACAGCCAAGTAGCTCAACAACCCTCTTGCAAATGAGATGCAAAAGAGATCATATTGTGAGAACTGAGACTGTAAGATCTCAGGAAGATACAGCATGGGGAAGTCTTACAGTTCCATCATGGCAGACAGCTACTAACATGTCGTGTGGAGCCCAAGTTGACCACTCAACGGCAAGTGGAATACTGCAAGTTAGAGTAGTGGCACTTGTCAGCATGGTCATACTACCCAGGCTCTATACACTCATTACTGCAGCTTCACAAAGTGCAACTTTTATGGACAGAAAAAATTGCTGTAAATCTGAACATGGTTCAATGTATCAATGATGATCTTGGCTATGTTTGATCTGAATGCTTGCTGTCAGATATGCCATATATTCTACCTAAAGGCAAGAGATATACATGAATACCAGACACAATTTCAGTCACCCAACACAAGGAATTGGTGCAGAAGACACCTCTGATGACCAGCACTGTAAAGTTCAGAGCACCAAAAGATGGGGTCCATTTTCACTATTGGTGGCCCCAGCCCCATTGTGTTCTGCTCCCGAATGCCTGCCCAGTCCAGTGCTTTTGGCAATGGAACATCAAACCTGCACGGAACATGTTTGCAGGAACCCTCCCATTGTTCAGGAGGATTGAAGAGCCACAGATGTTACGAAGAAACAGTCCTCTTGTCGACTGTTTCAAAGCTCAACTTTTGGAACCAGATGCTAGGAAGAGTGTGATAATCTACTCACACTTGTATAGATCCATCTCCGAGCAGCACTGCGAGAAAGCCAAGCCTCAGTAACTCTCTGTCTTCCATATCTTCAACTACGGTGTGTATTGTCACAGGACGCCACTTTGCATCCCATGTTACTTCTCCTTCATGGACCAATCCTAAGACCATCTTTGGTGTGTCATCATCACTAGATGCAGGGACAGAGAATCTTTGGGGAGAAGAGGCCAGGCCACAGTGTAACCCAACACCCTTTGCCCTTGCTCGATTTTTTAAGCGTAATTTTGTCCTCTCTGGTGTAGAAACTTCTGGAATGCTGAACATTCTCACACTGTCCACTTTCCCACTGCCTTGAAGAGCATGATCATCTTGAATCTTTCTATGATCAGCTTTTTCTCTTCCTTTGCCACCACCTCTTCCTCTACCTCTGCCTCTGCCTCTTCCACGCCTTCCTCTCCCTTCTGTCCCTACTCTTTCCCTGCCTACAGTTTCAGTTGAAACACTTGACAGCAAGTCATTCTCTTCCAAAGATGAGTTCAGAACTTGCTCCCCCAACAACGAAACAGCCTCAAGTTCATCACTGCTTTCACTAGTGATGTCTTGTGCATTCACAAGGTTGACTTCTCTCATCCCATCATCACCACATCTCGTGCCAATTTCTTCAGCCCTAACATCTAAAGGAGGTTCGTTTGATTCTTGGTAGATGGATCCTCTTGTTACGCATGGATCCAAAGCCCAAATTTGCAGTAAGCCCTTCCCATGCAGGGCTTCACCAAGCCTGTGTTGTGGCTCTTGTACTGGATGTGCTCCAACTACCAGGAACTGCTCTAAAGCATTGCCAGTAATTAATAAGGTACCAAGACAATGTTGTTGAGCAGTACATGGGAGAGCCATTGCAGCACAATCTTAGTGATAGAGATGAAGTAAGGTACCTCTGTTTTGACATTGAAATTAGACCATTGAGGCCTTTGCGGACACCAGTCCAACGCCCAGACAGAGCCACCTACATGAAGCACAAAATCTGTACTGCAAAATGCCCACAAAACCTTTCAGGCCTCCCTAAGCAGGCCTGTTGCTGATATTGTAGGCCAGAAATATATTCACCCTAAATGCTGTGCATCTGAGACAAGCTCCAGAGTTGATGGTTTGCAAAAAAGAAGAAAAAGCTTTGCTTGTCACTCACCATGATGCTTTTGTCTCTTCTTTGGTTGACAAACTGGCCTTGGCCTGCATAAAACAGAAGCGCACCAGCAGATTATAACACAGTCATGAGCCTCATAGTCTGTCTCTTGACCATAAAACTCACTCGATTGATAAACATGCAGTTTTGGGAGTAAAAGGTGCTCACATTTGGGACAAGATCAGAAGAAAAGAGGGGCAGACCCGGTCTTAGGGATGAGGCCATATCTTGACCTTCACCGTCCTGTACTCTGTAGTGTAATTCTGGCGACTGCATAGCTAATCCGCAATGCTGCAACCAATCCCTGCACAATGCATATCCAAAAATAAAAAAAAATTGCAGGAAAACATTATTTTGCTGCAGGTTCCAATCCGCTGGAATGAATACTGACAATTAAGCTTGTTGGTTGAGATGAAAGAGACTTCATGACGTGGCAATGATGCTTACGGAACAAGAGAGATATGAGGTAGCCATCGGTCCCGAGCTTCTGCAAGGGCTGGACTGATTGTCTCATTGGCTAGAAAAGCTTCTTCTTCTGCCTCCTTTCTGCCCTGACCATTTCTTCCTTGGGCCCGTCTTCCCAACCCAATCTTATCTTTCTCCCTGTCTAGTCCCTTGCTCTCCATCCATTCTTCTTCTCCACCCTGACCTCTTCCCCTCGCTCTTCTTTCCCTCACCACTGCTCTTCCACCACCTCCATGGTCTGATTCATTGGGTTCCCTTGCTGTTATACTCTCTCCTGTATCTGCCACTCCATCTCCCTCTTCTTCCTCCGCCATATCTTTCTCAATTCCTCATTAAACCTAATGCCCGGTTGGTTACAACTCTCAGAATACCGGCTGGAGCTGCCATGGCTAATTAGGGTTTGTTGGATTCCATAGATCCCCTTGTCAAGACACTGCTATCGTCAATCTCCCCGAGGATCCAACAAGGACCCATTTCCCATTCTCAGCTCCTCATTCCTCCCTTGAAGCATCCGTCAGTGGTATCGCACCCGGGGAGACTTCACCACAAGCTAGTGTAACCCAAGAGCTTCAAACCCTAAAAAACCCATTTGCGTGTACGATCAAGAAGGTCAGGAATGTCCAAAGAGTTCTGCAACTAGGTGTTGCCTCCTCCTTCCTCGTATCATCTACTAAGGTAGACCGGCCGGTGTCCGAACATTTAAGGTAGGATTTGGTCGCCGTTTCTGCAGGAGGAGCCCATTATTCACAGTGTCCAAAAAGAACATGTTGAATAGGCAAATCCTTGGCAATCATCCCTTTTCTCATTTCGAAGTTTCGGGCGGGTTCAGGGACGGCTTCATTTCTCATCCTGACGTCCTTTACAATATATAAATAACTAGTGTGTGCCCTGTGCCTAAGGCACAGGTGTGTGTTTAAAATAAATCAAACTCCGGTTCTTTAACCCGTCGATACCCCCTCGGCCGGTCCTTCGCATTTCCCACTCCGGTTCTTTATCTCGTCGACCCTCCTCGCCCGGTCCTTCACATTTTCCACTCCGGTTTTTAAACCCGTCGATCCCCCCGCCCGATCCTACACATTTCCCACTCCGGTTCTTTACCCCATCGATCCCCCCTGGTCGATCCTTTGCATTTCCCACTCCGGTTCTTTAATGATTCTGTGATTTTGTTTTTTTTTCATGAAATACCCTAACCCAATGATTATTTTGATTCTGAAAATTTTCAAATACCCAGAACCAACGGTTCTTTCATTCTGTTTTTTTTCCCCAAATAGTCAGAGCATATGGGTATACAAAAAAATCAAATACCCACCCCACAGTGGTATTTTTTTTGTCCACAACAACAGTTTCTGAAACCAACCAATGGTGCGCTAAATATGTTCCCATAGTTCCCCAAACTCTTGTTCCCAATAGCACCACACGTGACACCTTATGTTAGTCACATCTTTTGT
>Ga0116231_10001982_pt1 | contig 42695 bp, 18 predicted proteins | sample S1TSphgellanicum_2_FD_89695 | JGI IMG/M metagenome (GOLD analysis project Ga0116231, IMG submission 89695) | Host-associated microbial communities from peat moss isolated from Minnesota, USA - S1T2_Fd - Sphagnum magellanicum MG | ecosystem: Host-associated > Plants > Peat moss > Unclassified... | reverse complement strand
TTTTCTTCTTTTTACATTCAACTTCCATGATCTTAGCACAACTATTGTTTCCATTAAAATTTTGTTTCTTTGTTGATGGTAGTAAGCTAGTAAGTATTAACTTCTAATAAGTTTTGTTATTGTGTATGCTATGTATGTATGTACTGTTATTTTGCAAATAACTTGTGATGTAGTGAGCAATTTAGGGATTCAATTCCCTAGTAAATCTATTTTCAGCAAGTAGGTTATTAAACATTGCTTGTTTATTTTGTTACTTGTCTTGTGCAATATGTATGTGTGACATATGTGAACTATACAAGATAAGCCTTGTGTTGTGGTGGGCAATTTAGGGGTTCAATTCCCCCACAAGTCATATTGCCCAAATCCCACCATAAGGAACTTGTTCATCATTAGGAAGATTTTTAGAACATTTAAGAATTACCTAATTTTCTTAGGTGGACCAAACACACACACCAAAATTAAACTACATTGCACATTTTGACATAGCCATAGACACCCAAAAAAATTAAAATTAAAAATTAAAAATGCCAGATGTCTTGACAATAAAAAACCAAGTTGCCCACCCGTCCTACAAACATATCACCAAAGTAGCCATTTAGGGCATGGTGAATGCTTCCTCCTAGATAGGATAAGTATTTTTGAAAGTTGAAAATAAAAACCCTGGTTTGAATATGATCCACAAAACTTTGGAGACAACAAATCAGAACATCTTATTACCATTAATGGTGTTATGTTCCATACCATATTAGTAAATGCACTAATCATACCTATTTCTGATTGAACTAATTATAGATTAAAAAAGAGTAAAAATAATAATGACATATGGTTATGTGTAATGCCAAAATAGGGAATGCAATCCTAAAAGCTTAAAATGAGGAAGGATAGTGGATGATTTTTTGAACATCATCCACTGATTTTTTTTACTACTAGTAGAGAGAAAAATCTCCCCTCCCAAAAAGGGCAACCTAGACCACCTAGGTGTCACACAAATCACGTTTCATGTCAAGTTGGTACTAGTATAAGTGTTGGTTTGCCCATGCCGAAGGTGGGAAAGGCGTAAGGGGAGCACATCATCCATATTATGAAATCGTATCGGGGTTGTCTTGTGGCTTACCTATGCTCGAGGCAATTCATAACCTTAGTAAGAGTCTCACTATGGCAAGGAAACCTATGTTTGTGATTTTGTGAACTCCATGAAACTCTTCCAATGTAATCTGAATATGATTTCTTTTGTTTGTGATTTTGTGAACTCTACAAAACTCTTTCAAGGTAATCTGAATATAATTCATGTGGATCAGGATTGGGGTAGAAATTTTCTTTCCACCAGCTATGAACTGGCAAGTAGGGAAAACCATTCAGTTTGAGGTGTAAGTGTTTGAGTTGTGACATACCGGAGGCAATTTCAAGCCATAAAATTTCTGAAGGTTCATCTCCTCTTCTTTGTAATTTGAATGGGTGTTTGAGCAAAGGACAAATTTGGTTAGCATGTACTTGATTGTTGGTTCTGTCCATACATAGATGTTGATTGATTGGAACAATATTTTCTTAACCAAGTTCAAACCTCGTTACAAATTAGTGCATTAGATATCTAATGTTCGACATATGGTGCAATGGATTAGAATTTGCTCAAGTATATGTTGGCACACTCTAATTACAAGCAGACCTGATGCTAAGTTAATGTTAAGAGAGACAATTATTTTGTTGCATTCACATAAGAATGTTTAACTTCTGGGCTAATCATTCACACCTAGAAAAACCATGAATGTGACGTCCATGTTAGTCAGCACTGACCTAAACCCTAAACCCTAAACTGTGTGGACTAACACAGGTCAATTTTTTTCTTACATGATGTTATCTAGATGTTAGCTTAACACTATGAGACCTAACACCAGGTCTGATTGCTGCTTTAAAGGTTAAACAATTTCAATAAAAAAATAGCACTCAGAAGAGTCTCACACAACAACCCTCCCTCTAACTAAATCTATAGTTTTCCCCATTTTCCCCATATTTGTTCTAAAATATTGCTAGTGGTTGAAGAAATGCTTTGAACTCCTAAGATCTTTACCTGTGACAAGAATGGATACTCAATAAGGAGTCTCATTTCAATTGCTGAAACAAACCCACTCTAGAACCAAAAAATGTGTTGACATATGACAATTGGAAGTCCCCAATTACAACAATTGGACCCAAACAATTGAGCTATCTATCTGTTTGCTACTGTTCCCTTAAGAGGGTTGAAGAATCCAATATCCTAAAGATCTTTCAGTGCAAGTTGAATTGCCCTTTGCATTATTCATATGAAGTGCCTGCTAACCCTAAAAAATCTACATCAACAATAAGATGACAGACCACCCTACATGAGAGTGGGATGGGAGAGAACAACCTTCTTGAAAAGGTTGCACCGAGAAACTTGTCCCTTGTGAACTGGAGAAAAAATAGTGTAGAGATTTCAGTCTAAAGCAGCCTTCGAACGACGTACAGCAGAGGTAAGACCTAAAACACTGGATGGTCCAGGAAGTGCAGGTGAGAGCACAGAAGGAGAAGCAGTGATGATGCTTCCTGCCTCTTGCAGGCTTGTTGCACCTGCAGACCTCCTTACCTTAGATATCAGGCTGTCTGCAGCTCCCTTGCTGCCCCGAACTGCAGCCCCTGAGGCCTTCATTCCTGATGATGCCCCAACTCCATCACTGTTATCTTGTGATCCATTTGAGGATGTTGAAAGGCCTGGACGTGGCAGAGGCAAGTTTGCTGTCAGTTCTTTTGGTCTTGAAGTAGAACCCTTCATGAGTAAAGTAACCCTTTCTCGAACGTTCATAACCTCATCACTGCCCATCTCATTTTTTGAACGCCGCCGGACAGACCTTCCACTCATCTGTCTCTCTGCTGCCTCATTCACGACTTCAATTTCTCCATGCAGAGGATCTTTACTTGGTGTCATCAATAAACAAGAATTAGAGGCATGTTTTTCAGGAGTTGGAGAAGACCAGAGAGCATTGAGCTGATTGCCACAAGATTCTGCAAATCCAAAAGCTGAAAATTCTCTGTGACCTCCAGTGGAATGTCTCCGGTTGTGTGCACTCAGTGCCAATTTTACATGAGGCACGTGTGGCTGATCTTCATACAGGAACTCAGCATCAGTTTTGTACACATCCATCTCTGTTCCTTCACCACCTGCTCCAGTTATGGATGCTAGTCCATAGTATCCTCTCAACAATCCCATGGCAGATGTAGGAGCTCTCTTCTCGGGAGATCTGTACCTGATGCCATTGTTGGAAGTTGACTGTGGGCCACTGGCTAAGTACTGCAAACCACGATCGACAGATGAACTTGCATACCTGCAATCCCCAAGTTGAAAAGCTAAGATTTATCCTCAATGGGTCACACAAGATGGCATGCATGCATGCGCACATGTCATCCAGAAATGAAATTTCTATCTGCATTTGGCTGCTGCTCCTCAGTCACATGGTCTACAGGATTTGGCCTTGCCAGTAGCTCCAAGAGTTGGAGGGGGTAAAGAAACAGATCGCCTCAACACATTCAAGATAAACCAAATTGGTTGCATGCTTTCTTTCTGTAGACATCTCCTTCGTGAAGGCTACATACATACCGCGTACGACCAGATGAGTTTTTGTGGGCAGCAGCTGAAGGGGAATGTTTTCCTTGAAGAGGTATCCGTAATGTTTTGAGTGCATACATCTGGAAATCAGTGGTCAGTGCATTCAGGCGCTTGATATCTGCAACCTGCAAAGCACAGGGTCATGACCACATCTTCAAGGACTTGAATACTCAGATTATCAGAGTATGGTTTGCACACACACTGATGGGGGGTTTCAGCTTCCAATGCAATGTCATTTCCTGAGAATATCATCTTTCCCACCCCCCCCCACACCTGACCCACCCATTTCAGTCAATCCAAAGATCAAGAAATGCCCTTGTTCTTCATTCCAATGAGATAGATCTCACAACTACAAAGTGGAAATTTGAGACTGGAAAGAGCGTGAGAGAGAGTTCGTTACCTCGACACCATACTTGATAGCGACTCCTGCGAGCGTGTCAAGCTTGGAGACGGTGTGTTCCATGTAGCCTATACTACTACTACTACCTGAGGTGCTGGTGGCATCATCAATGCTTGAAGAAGGCGACAATCGAGCAGCCATGTCTGTCACCCCAAGCGGATCTCACTCCGTAGATTCAGACAGCAGCAGCAATAATTTCCACAAGGGAAGTAGAATCCCTCATCATTCTCTTCCTATCCTCGTTTCCTTCTCTCTCTCTCTCTCTCTCTCTCTCTCTCTCTCTCAGAAGCGATCTCTTTATCTCTCACCCCGGAGTAGAAGGCTATTGCTGTCTCGATCTGGTTTTTTTTCCTTCTGCTTTCTCTGCAGCAGGAGATATGTGATGCGTAGCAGCGAGGTGGTCATCTGGGCCCAAGTGCGCGCGGGTGGTAGGAGCTTACGGAATTAGGGTTTGGCGCTCTGATGAGGCTTCTTCTGTTTTGCATTTGCGTTTGCTCCTTTTGCTTTTTGGTGTTGCGCTGCAGTTGTCGTGTTCCAACTCCTAACGCACACGTTTTGGTTGGCGTGGTCATAATATGATATAATATAATATAAAAGAGTATATAATACAAAACTCTTACTATTATATAAGAGTTTAATAATAAAAACTCTTATTATTATTATTAGTATTCCCATTCCTTTTCTTTTTGCCATGGTGGCTGCATGCCAAACTATAACGAGGTAAATAATTATTACCAAATTATTAAAGAAATTTCAGGAGGCAAAAGTACAGGACAGATTTCGTCACATGGATGTAGAGTTGACATTTCATAGATGGATGGTACTTAATAAGTCGTCTCAGTAAATAGTTTTCTGTAGGGTTCCAGTTCCCTAACTAGCCAACCATCGTGGTTAGCTCAGTTTCTTTTTTTAATATTTAAATACCTACTAACCAACAAACTGCTTGCAAGTTGTTGCATGCAGGGTGATGCCCGAAGAGTTCCGGAAGTAAATCTCCTGCCCGAGGTGGACCCGCCGGGTATCACAGCAAAACCCGATACAAGACATTTTGGAAACCTAGTTTCCTAGGTATCTGCCCATAACTATGACCTACTTCATACAGAATGGGTTATCCAATGTGAGGGAAGAGCTGAGGGCGAGACCTGAATTCGTAGAATCGGCCCCTTGGAGGTCTTTACCAGGCGTAAAGATCTGGTCAAATTTCAAATAGCTGTGATTTTGTTGGTGTTGCCTTGGTAGGCAAGGATATTGTGTTTAGATTCATTATAGAGTATATAGTAGCTTGAAGGATTTGGGCCCCTAGGTAATAATAGGTCTATTTTTATATGAGGATTTTTGAAACTCGAGATTAGTTACAGAGTTATAATATCTCAAAGGATTTTGGTTTCTTTTAGAGGGTTTTTTGAAGATTATATATTTTTGCATGGTGAAATGTTTGAGTTTCCATAATTCTGCTTTTGCCTTAAGATACTTTTTTATGTAAATGGCAAGGCCACAGTGTGACATACCACTTGTTTGTGCCAACAATCTGAAGAATTCTCTTGTTAGAAGGAGAAATGGATTCTATTTCATGTTGATTGCAATAAGTCCTTTCTTTCGTCTGAAACTTTTCCTTTTCCCCTCAAGTTCAATATGGTGATATTTCTCACCCTTTTTAGACAACAAAGGTGTTTTTTTTTTTCTTCTTCTTCCGAAGGCTTTTCCCTTTGTTAGGAGGAGGGAGGGGTAGGAAGAAAGAAATCCTGAAAGAACTTCTTATTCTAAATCCCAACTTGGTGAAGACCAATGCTCAAGAAGAAAAGGTTTATCATAATGGAAAAAGATACTCCATTTTTTGGTATATGGCGTTAAGCAGCAAAAATCACAAAGCAAGTGGGGATCACTAAACTTGTCCATGCAAATGGCACTGATTTCCTTCAGAATCTTATGAAGAAATTATTCTTCTTTTGAGCCAAGCAAGGGTGGGTTTTTGAAGCTCAAGAGTGGGGGTGGGCAACAAGGATTCAATGAAGAGGATGGTGTCTCAAAGACAAAGGATCCTCAAGTAAATAATTACCAAAAACCAACATGTAACCAAAACACACACATACATATATATAGGAACTAATAAAAATAAGTTATGAATCCCCAAAGTAAAATTGACTTACTTTTCGAATGTGGCAAGTGCCACATGTTGAATCCAATATCATCAATGTTCAATAAGCTTTGGGTTAAAGAATTATCCTCGGAGCATAGATAATTGGAGAATTATAATAATTGTAGTTATAAATAAATAGACCATGAATAGTTGGTATACCTTGGGCCTCACATGGGCCCTTATTTCGGTAAGGCCGCTTGCCTGTGTGCTTTACCTTACATACAAGGCACTCAGAAATTTTTGTTAAGTATATTTGGAGGTCACATTATATCTTGCCTCTTTGTCCAGCCCGGATTAAAAGTGAGGAACGCTACTCAGTTCATAGACTGTAGCACGTTTCAGTGTCCAATTCAGGCACTTTTTGGGCCACAGTGAACCAGCACCCACCATATGAAGGATGGATCATAAGTGATCAGGAAACAGTTCTCTGTTGGCTTCCAGTTCCCTAGCTAGCTAACCATGGTGGTTAACTCAGTTGCTTTATTTTTTTACTACCTACCTACTAACAACCCTCAAGCAGGTTGTTAGTAGGTAAGTAGTAAAAACAGCCCTTACCTACGTATAAACCACTATTTACCTAGTAGTTACCTATTTTCCTACCTATCCACCTATATATGAGACCTATTTCTTACATAATTGGTTACCAAGGTAGAACCATATACTAACTCAGTTGAGGTTCATCCACAACTGAGTGTTGATAGACATCCAGTGGATGGTGCGGTGGTGGGTGCTGGTTCACTGTGGCCCACATTTTGGGGCTTGTTAGTAGTAGGTGGTCAGTTTCACTTGTAATGGGAATCCATGGTGGAGAACATGCTTGAGATGTGATTCAACAGTGGGGGAAAACCCATTACAGTCCGGAACAGGCCATGGTAGAATCCATCTCTAGAATGGCGGCTCTCCACATTCCTAACTGGAGATGGAGATGAGGCTTGTTCCGTAGAACAATTCGATCTATGGAACCGTTGTACTACGGAACAAGCCTAATGATCTTTCACTGCAGCTCCCTGCATTGGGTGTACCACAGCACTTACACTGGTACCTAGGCTTTACATTCTTGAGCAATGCCTCTTCCAGATTTCAGGCCTTACCTACACTGGTACCATGGTAAAAACTAAAAACCCTAAAAAAAACATTTGGGGTTGCTTCTAAACAGTTGAGATAGGCTATCTCAACCCAAGAATAAATCATGGTCTCAGAGTTCAAAATTAATATTTCCTTGGTTAATTATTAGCTTGAAGAGGTCTTACTCAATAAGGTCTTCCAAGTTACTATGCTGGTTCAGCCTGGTTGCAGGTACAGCATCTACATTGGCAGCAACGTTTTTTTAACTGGTGAAATTTCGCCAAAACATGAAAAAAAAAAAAAAATTGAAATTTTGAAAATGAACTGACTTTGGAGCATTTCGATAGTTAAAAGCAAGAAAATAAAAATAAAAATCATCAGATTTCTATATTTGGTTCTATGTGCTCTGTCATGAATATAGACAGTTGATTAAAGATTTTTACTTCACATCTGGTTTATAGCCATATTTTTGGCTACATTTTCCTAGGAATGACTGCTATTTTTGCTTCATTTTCCTATGGATAATCACCACTTAGGCTACATAAAGAAATTCCTAAAAGGAACACTCCCAAACATGTTTTTTGAACATAATTTCCAATCAATTGTGCTCCCAACCTTTCTTCATATTTCTCACATTTGTAACTTGTTTATGTCATGTGGCCTAAACCTCAAAAATTTTGCACTTTTGTCACTTTTTCTTGAATATTTTTGGCAATGCTCATTGAGTTCAAAGAAACATCTTCTCATTGAATTTCAACATTTAACCTCAATAATTATATTGATGGCACTATAAACCATATTCAAACCAACTTTCTTTGCCACTCTTTATGCCAATTTGATTCATTGATTAGTAACTAAATAGGTATGGTTTGCTTTGTAGAAAAGGTATTAGCTAAGGCAAAAAAAAATGGTGGCGACCATGTCTAGGAATAGAATATACATGCAACCAATGAGATGACTGAGCATGTACACCCTAGAGCGTTCATCTTTTTCCCTTTGGGGGGTGGGGGGAGGTGGTCAAGGGATGGAATTTTTTAATTCTTACATTCCCAATGATGTTCCTCATGTTCCCATGACATTTCCCAAGGGTGTTCCCAATATCACCTCATTTTATCCTGTATCCTTTGCCCAAAGTTCTCCCCTTCGCACCTAAGGGGAGGCTCTCCAACCTCACATTTGTTATTTTGGGGAGTTTTCCAATTTTCAACTTTTTTGTGGATGATGAACCAAAGGAAAATACAAAACTTGGGAGGCAACCCATATAATGAATAGGCTCATGTTTTGGTTTTTTTCTTCTTGAATTTAAGAGCTTTACATTCATCAAATAGTATTATGCTAATACAAGGAATGTGGAACCAAGAGATGGAGAGAAGAGAATTCTTAGAACATTAACAAATATAAAAAATTGTGCTAGTTCTACAACACCATTTTCATCTCATTCAAATTCAAATTCAAGAAACATTTCTCATGTAAACCTTATATAATCTTATATGGATGGGAAAGGCTTATAAATTTGGATGATATTCAATATGGATCACATAATTGAATTATTTAGTTGACTTGAAATTGTGGCAAAAATCAATGTTTCAAAACATTGAAGTTTGATTGGTGTTCCTTTTAGTATATATATATCCATGCTTGACATAACAATTTCATATAGACTAGCACATGTGTGAAATATATTGGAACCAAAATCCAATCCTCAAGTTCTTTGACAAGAGGCATGAACATGTTGTTTTGTAATTTCTAATTCTAAATTGTGGTTGATGCAATGATGAACTACATATTTGTGAAAGTGGCATCAACACCAAAATCTAGTAGTAGAAACATTGGATTCAATTAAGGTGTGTTCAAATTGTTTTGTGCTATTTCATTTAGAAACACGGCATGAATGTTGAATTATATGAAACAATCTTCTATATTTGAAAGATCCATTACGCTTACAAGCATAATGAAAGTTGCACAAAATAAATTATGCATACACAATCACAAATCAAAACTACAAGAAATGATTTAGACATGAATGTTCATGGTTGGAAAAAATGAAGCTCCACATGTGTTTGCTACTTTTTTTTATCTTCACATATTTGTGACACTCCTCCAATTTTCACTTGTACATATCATTTGTAGGAGTGAATGTGCTAGCAAGTAGAAATTACTAAGTAAGTGTTAAAGCATCTCCATCCATAACCCTTATTTGAATTTTTATCAATGTTTATTACATCCAACATACAATGTTAATTATCCTCTCATACTCACCCATAACGCATGAAAAATGGACAATATTAAATGAAATTTTATTAAATGTCAACAATTTGGCCCAATTGTTATTGCTAACTAGTCAAAAAAAAATTATTGGCCCTTTACATTTCATTGAACCCAGATTTTGTTCACATTATTTGATTTCCATATTTTATTCATAACTATGTATAGTTCATTTTAATGTTGCAAATGTTCTTAAAAGTAACTCCATAGGGGTTTAACACATGCTCCAATAACACCAATGGGCCTAACCATGCTAACATATACCAAAACAATTGTAACCACTACTTAGTTTTGCATATTTAATATTTATTTAAAATTGAGAAATGGAGTTGTTTTTGTACAATTTTATTTTCAATATATTGATATACATATCTTGAAATTTTGAAATCAATAAAAAAAACCCAAAAACATTTCAAAATTAATTATAATCAATGTTTTTTGTAGCTTTTAAAGTATAAAAACACTATTACAACTTCTTGAAAAGATTTGAAAATGAAAAAAAATAACATGAACCTTAACATAGTAGTATAATATATATTTTAAATATTTTTGAAATTTTTGTAAAAATAATTTTTCCAAGATTTTTCCAAATAAGTAGTAAATAAACAAAATGTTAAAGGAGTAGATGTGGTTCATTATAACATCATCGGACCACAATCTAATGATGTTGTTGATTTCATGCCTTTGATTTGATCCCAACAACAACTATGTTGTCATAATTGACATTCTAGCCTTAAGGAAAATATTGAATCATTGGCTACAAATGTGCCTTTTAGCACATCTCCAAATTCATTCATATACACCTAATCAATAGTCACCATGTTCCCCCCTTGTCCACCTCTATGCCCCATACCACATGACCCACCATGAATAAGCAACAAAAGGAAATTTTGTTGTTGTAGATGAGGATAGACAATTTACAATATTGTTCATTCACATTTCACAAAACATTCATATATAAGGAATGGCAAGAAATCAAGCACATTTTGGCATTATGTAATTGTTCATAATGCAACAAACAAGATCATGGGTCATGATGACAAACCAACATGAAGCTTGGAGAGCAAATGGTGCCAAATCAAACATGACATGTTAATATTTATTGGAATTTATGCATTTGTGGTTGTGTTGAACAAATCAAAGATGTTAAAAGATGACACATTATAAAAAATGTTGGATTGTATAGGGTGAAGCAAGGAAATAAACAAATGTTCACTTTTGTCCATCATTGGTTCCGGTTCATAGTGGTTTTTCAGTGCTCAAATAATTGAAAAGTGAAGGTCACTATAATCAAGTGACCTTGAACAAATGAGGCTATGAACATCAAGGACAATGTTATAATTGAAGTTGCAAAAGGTGTGCATTAAGCTCTAAAGCTTTATGAATACATGGTAACAACAAATAGACCATAGTGTGAAAGCAAGGGAGGAAGTACTTGGAGCATAAACTTGTGCCACAATAGTCATGGCCTCATTGAAATTGAAAAAGACAATGGTTTTCAAAAACCAATCTAACCTTGTGTTGTTTATAATGTTGTCGGTATGCTTGCATGTGTTAAAATAATAAAATATGTGTGACAACAGAATGTAGAATAGATGCACAACTTGCACTGTTATTTGAGCTAGGATGTGCCCCCAAGTTTTGCAACCAATTCTATTGCTACATCTAATGCATTGGAATCATCATCATCATCTCAAACTTTCACACCAACACCCACATTTCTTTCCCAATGTGCCTTCAAGCAAACCAACTTCTCATTTTGCATTTGTAATGGAGTTTAGTGGAGTTTTTCATGACACATAGATAATATACAAAGGTGCTCAAAGCCCATCCATGGAAGCAAACTATTCAATTTGTAACACAATTAAACTTGAGTTTGTACAAAAAGACTCAAAAGAATGAAGGCAATCATATTTGAAACTTTTTAGGGTGACATTCAAAGCTTGATGGATCAAATTTAGATTGAAAATGATAAAGTGACATTGAACAATAGAACTCAAGGACTAATGTGTTGGTTAGGATGAAAATATAAAACTAAGGAAAATTGGTCATGTTCCATTATGCACTAGCATGAGCTAGTGAGTGTCTTCATGATTAAAAATTGATTGAAATTCAAATAGGATTTGGGCATAAAATTATGGCTTGAACTAGAGCGAATAAGTGAGTGACATTCTAACTATTATGTGTGCATATGATGGATGGGTGTACATCTAGACGATAATTTATAGATGTAGTAAGGGAAAAAGAATTTGGACCTACATAAAAGGCAAAGTCATTACATGATGAGTTGCTTGTTGCAATGAATAATGTTGCAATGCAACAATGATCGTTTGTTTTAATTCATGTGACATGCCTTCTTATGGCCATAGATGTTGTATCAAATCACCACTATCTATTAAGTTACCACTCAATGATAGATGTGCAATTCACATTCTTCAAGTCCATGGTCCTTTGCATGTATTCTTGAAATGAAAGTTCACATTTACATTGTCTTTCAATGTTTTCATATGTAAATAATGCTTCTAAATTGTAATGTTAATACAAGTGTTCATGGAGTTGTTTGAATGAAAAAAAGAAAACATCAAGTGAAAGATGCAAACATATACATCGTTTGAATGAAAGAACATCAAGCAAAGGATGCAAATAGAGGTGTGAGGAGCACAAGGCTTGTGTAGAAATGTTTTTCATGTGAAGTTGGTGGGACTATGACCTTAAAATGTGTAAGTTTTTTTTTGTGTGAACAAGGCCCAAATAAAGGTTTAGATGAAAAAACAACCTTATGGATGAAAAGTTACGATATTTTGAACCGACGAAAAATGCCAAAGTAAGGGACGATTGATCATCATGAAACGTTTGACGGAACCACTATGTTTCATTTGTTGACTTTTTTGTTTTAATGTTGTGTTGTTGAACTTTGTTTTGCTTTCTTCATGGTTGTGATAATGCTCGGTGTTGATCAAGTGGAATCTTACATTGTTTTGGAGTTGGTGATTGATGGAGGGTGAACGTTGCAATATATGAAGGGGCTTCTTACATTGTGAAGTTAAGTTCCTGCATTAAAGTTTGAGTTTTTTTTTTTTGCATTTTTTTTTCTTGATAGTTTCAAGTTTGTATGTTTATTGGGGGTTTTTCCTACAATAAGTTCCAAGGAGGAGGTTTGTGAAGGAGGAATGGCCTAACTCCATGAAATTTTTAGAGTAGAATGCCTTGTTTTTCCACTGTGCCATAGCCCTCTCTTAGGTGTAAACAAATCGTGTTGCATAATGTAGGGACTAGTTGAAGAAAATGATGAAAAAATAAGGGGTTCTGAGAGTGGTTTTATTATGGTAATTGGACTGGGTGGAAAAAAATGTTGCACTATTGGGACAAAGTGGTGGTGTGTGTGTGAAAAGGAGGAGGTGGGAGTTCTAAAAGGAATTGATGTGTAACTTGAAGAACTTGGGGATTGTTGGGATATACTTGCAATGGATAATTTGTGTTGCCATTATTTCTTTGTACAACTTCTTGATATTGAGATATGGAAATGAGAGGATTTCATGCTCTGGAGTTATGAGTTGAGATCAAGAATTACCATAATTCAACAAGTGGGCTCAAGAGAGAGAAGTCAAAGCAAGTTGATTCTTCATGGTCCATAGTTTAAATGTTATAGATACTACTCAATTCAATGTTGAACTATTATTACATTATTCTTTGGAATTCCACAAAAGTTGGTTCTTAAACGTGTTTTTACTATAGTAGTTGTGGATTTGGCATTGCCCTCTCTTTTGTTGACAAGACCTCCACTATTGACACATGCACATGTGGGCTTTCTAAACCTATAGTAAACTTGCTTGACATGAAATTGCTAGACAATGCTATGTCTTTAAAAAGAAAAAAATTGCTCATCAAAGGTACTAAATTGAACACACTAAACGATTATGACATGGTGATCACAACTTGACACACTACTAGTGGAGTTGCTCAAAGTGATAACAACATCACATCCTCAAATGATGTAACCCTATCAAACTTTATTGAAAAACAAAACAAACCACAAAAAAACATGAAAATACAACCAAAATTTTAAAAATAAAATAAAATCCTATAGGATGGCAAATGGGTTAAATTTCATAAACAAGGAAGGATATTGAGTTTCCTCACTCAACTATTGACAACTTGCAATATATCAGCTTTGGGAATGGGAGGTGGATCTTGAAGAGGGGGGGAGTCAAGAGGTGGCGAAACCTATTTTTGTCACTCAACTTAGGATGGAAAATGCTTGCATCTTTTGGAGGATAATGGAATGCACTCTCCAGTGTCACGTTACTTTGAAAAGACAAGTAAGTTAACTTCGAAAAGTTACTTAACTCTGTCAGGGTTTGGGGCTCTGAGTTAAGGGAAGAAAAGTTTATTCGGAGTTCTGGAATGTTCAGTGTACCTAAACCCTAGACCCTAGCGTGCCTCCAGGTGTGAAGGACTAGGTGTAGCCTCGGCTGCCTCTCAACGTTGAATTCTTCAAGGGGAAGAGGACAACAGGAATTGGCTGGTTGTAGCGCACAGTCTTCTTTAATCGAGAGGACCAAAATCAAGCGGACCCAAAAAAAGATCTCGTCTTGCGATAGAGAAGAACAGGAATTGAGCCTGAAAGGTGTCCGTCTTCTTCTTGCTCTTAAAAGCAAGAGCAGAATTACTAATTGAGCTTCAAAGTTGTCTTTTTCTTGGTCTTAAAAAGCGAGAGCAGAATTGAGCATCCAAGTTTTTCTACAAAAGTTTCTCATCTTGGCATAGAGAAGAGCAGAATTGAGCTTCTAAATTGTCTCCTTCTTGCAGTTCAAGAATTCCGAAATTTTGCATCAAAAGTTCTTGTATGAAAGTTTCTCATCTTTGCCATAGAGAAGAGGAGGATTGGGCTTCAAAGTTGTCTTCTTCTTGCTGTAAAAAGAAGAGCAGAAATTGAGCATCAAATTTTTTCTTCTACGAATTTGTTCTCATCTTTGACATAGAGAAGAAGAGCAGGAGGATTGAGCTTCCAAGCTGTCGTCTTGCTGTTGAAGAAGAGCAGACTTGCGCATCCAAGGTTAGTTATTCTTCCTCCTGACAGAAGAATTGAGCACCCAAGTTCTCTCCCAACCCCCATAGAAGAAGAGATTAAAACATGTAAAGTTTTGAGAGCAACGAGCTTCTTGCAAGCCATAGAGAAGAATACAATTGAAGCTACGGTTTACGGTTTACGGTTTAGAATCCAGGAATCACAGGGATTGAGCAACAACAATGGAGCTAAATGAAGTAGAAAGATTAGGAGAGGAGGAGGAGGCAGCAGGAGCTCATCATCAGCAGCGGCGGCGGCAAGGAGGGAGTCCCAGCGGAAGGACGGAGAAAAAGCAGATTAGGGTAAGAGCTCTGTTATTTGCCCATGCCAGGGAGCTGGCAGGAGGAGTTTCGGAAGTGTCTCTTGACATTGACGATGGTTGGACAACAGCACAATGCTTGGAGAACATCCTAACTCGCTTCCCTGCACTCAAATCTCTTGCTTCTTGCTTGACTCTTGCCTTGAATGATAGTTATGTTGATAAAAATGCACCACCCATGCTTGTCAAGGATGGTGATGAACTTGCCCTAATTCCACCCATCAGTGGCGGCTGATGGGAAGGATTTTCCATTGTCCTCACAGGCAGGCCATACAGATCTAAGCCATAGCTTGGTTGCTAAAGTTTAGCAGTAAGTTCCAGTGCTCATTCCTGCGCATTTGTATCAACAACAGTAAAGCTCAAAGGCAGTAATTCTAAGCTCCTCTACATCTCTGTTGTAGACTCTGAGTTTGTCTGATTCCCACTGTTTTCTTTTATTACATAATTTTGTTTCTCAAACAACACATCTTTCCAAGTAGGTATGTAGGTACTCAGTTTGTGTTCAAAAGAGCAAGTGAGCAAGCAAGCTGCTAGGTAGCCAGTCTGTTGTTACATTTGCAACTTGTCGATGTGAAGTCTAAGGACTGGATGATCTACATGAGAGGAGCATGATGCACTACTTTCATGTGAGAGGATCACCATCATGAAGAAAACTCATCATCAGTTTGAAGCCTGTGAGGAAATGGCAAGCCTCCAGTGCTAGGTTATGTAAATCCATGCAGTTTCTCCTGTCACCTTCTGTCTCACATGGTATACAAACTAGATAACATTGGCAATCCAGTGCTTCTGTTGTTAGCAAGACATCCATTAGAGAGAGGTACACCAAGTTGACAATGATGGATCCTCAGACGCAGAAACCAAACCTCACTGTGAGAACTTGCAAGTAAGGAGATACCAGGATTTTTCAATTTTTGTTAGTTGGCAATATTACATGAGATGGAAAAACCAAGGCCGACCTTCATCGATGAGAAACTGGACATTTGACTAAAGATTGCACATGTGCTCTGGGTGGCTATGAGAGCGAGCAATATATATAAGGAAAAGGGGGGGATATAGTAACAAGATTTACCCAGCATATGGAGCAAGTTGTAACACCCACTAGCTCTACATTCAGGATGTGGACCTCACATGGGGAAAGACTTCGACTCTCACAGTAATTTCAGAAGGGCATCACCTTCTTGACTTTGGTTTTCTATGTTGCTTGCCCACTTCCAGGAAGGAGAGAGATCTCTCTCCTTGATGAAAACTAGCTCCAGTTTGACCATTTTGAGTCAATGGCATTTGCTGGCACCTTACCATCCAGTGACCGCCTGCCATGTTCAAAAGCACTCCCTGCTTGAGCCTTCTCCTTCACACTATAGACAGCTGCAGCTGAAAACATCCAAATAAGGCACAGGCCTAAATGAATCCTTTCTCATTCCAGTATAAAATATAGACTTGTCTAGAGTTTCAGATGTCCTAACTCTGCCTATAACATCAATAAGCCATTTATAGACATTGTAGTATTCTCCTACTGAAGGGATTATCTTTGTCTTGACAGAAACCAAATCCAACCCTAAAATTTGTCCACAAAGCCCACAAATGTGTGGTATTCACTTACCACTTGTAGGTGATGTGACAGAGTAAGCTGATGCTCGACCAGGTGAAGAAGAATGACGCGATGTGCTAATCCTCCACATGCAAATATCCACTGATCCAAAGTGTGATTTTGCTGGTGCTTTATAATCCAGTGAAGAAGAATTTGTAACACCCCATGACACACCAGTCCCTCCAGAACCCGAAGCACTCCTCTGGAGCTTAGGAACCTGAGAAGATCAATTCACCACTATTGTCAGAGAACCAGCTGCTAGAGAAAGAAGGCAGGTTCACCATAGCAGCCAATCCATCAAGCTCACCTCTATGAAATACCCCACTTCATCAGGTCCCAAAATTGATCCAGAAGCACAAAGCAATTTACCAGAAACTGTAAAATCCTCATCGTCAAAAAGACAGACAAATGCATCATGGCAAAGATGATGTTTCACATTCCTTTGCTTTTTTGGCCTCAACACAAAGGACAAACCTGGAGGGATGAGCCAGAAGTGCCTGTTTGATTTTGTTGGCAAGAAGCAGTTGACGGTTGCTTCTTTTGAGTGTCAGTCTCTTCCCATCGAGATGATGTGAAAGGGATCTCCTCCTCAGTCACCTGTGAAAGTTCTGTGATCGATGGCCCCATAGAGCGTTGCTGTCTATGCAACTTGACAGCTGCTCTTCCTCCTGTTGGGAAGTTGCCTGTAGTAACATCATTGAGAGGAGGCAAGGGGAGTGGGGAGGCATTTAGAGTACTGTGATCTGACTGGGCAGCTCTAGTCAAAGGAGCAGAGTGGGCAATTGGGCTTGGAGCACATACTGCCACCATTGATGAGCTGCTGGCACTAAGAGGTGGCGGAGGAAGCTTGTGGAGCTCACTGATTTGTATTGTTGACATCTTTGGTGGGGAAGTAGGAGGAGATATTTGTGGGGAACTATATGTGGGTCGTCCTGGAGACTGCTTTTGTCCAGAACTATGGTGGTGGTGATGGTGGTGGTGGTTCACGAGAGACGACACCAAAGGCCCACTGTTTGAAACTTTTGACGGAATCGGTCCACTGCTGGTTACAGTGGAACGGTACCATGGAGCAGCTGGAGATATTAAAGGTCCAGAATGACTGTACCTTTTCTTGTTCTGAGATAGTGCTATGGAGCTGCTGCTCAATGTGACAAAACCTTTTGAGGTTGAGGAGGAAAGAGGAGGTGCACCAAAGTTGACAATGGGGGGTGACGTCGTTGATTCCGGTGGCAGTGGCATGGGCCATGAATTCGGGGGTGGCTCAAATGATTGCAACATTGGGACACCCATTTTAGTTGTTTGTCCATGAACCCGTGGTGGTGGAGTTACATGGATGGAGCTCTCCAAATGAGACGATGCTGTTGTTTCTAAACCATGGGTTGTTGGACTGTGGCCAGATGTTAAGGGATAGTACTCAAGAGCAAGCATGTCATGATGCATACCTCCCCCACTGGAGCTGTGTCCTCTGTTGGCATTGGAAGGCATTGGTGGAGACCTTTTAGGAGGAGGCCCTGAAATAAATTGATCAGGTGAATCTACATCAATTTCCTGAATGTTATCCACTCCTGGAGCGACAACCAGGGGTGAAGTAGGCGCCGATCTACTGCCATTCTCTTTCCAAGGATGATGCACCGGAGAGTAGATGTCATCATCATTGGCATAGGTGCCATTCTGGCTGTGCCTGACTGTTGCTTCTAAAAGAGAATTCCATTCTTGTGACAAGTCAACAGGTGCACCAGCTTCCTGCACGAACAGGGGAACACAGGCATTTGTGAGTGTGAAATTCAAACACCCATTTTCTAAGCAACCTCAACATTCCAACAAGGTTTGTCTGCCACTTTACTGCAATTCTATCCTCCTAAAAGAAAATAAAAAATCACAGCAGACACAGCATTATCACAGGGCATTGTTTTATAACCACAGTAGCTGTAACTCCAACTATCAGACACTACTACATTATTCTGCTGCCTATTGATTGTGGTCATCACTAAGTTTCATACAAAAATTGTACTTACATGCACAAAGCTTTCAGAGCCTGAATCCTGCCCGTCATCCAGCTCTTGTTCATGTTCTTGTTCATGGTCATCAGTGTAGGAGCCATCATCAACATCAACAACTGAACCTGCTTCATCATCATCTGCATCATCAAACAACTCTTTGTCCGTTGGACTAAGTCTCCGATCAATATTGTGTTCCTGGCTGATTTGCTTCATAAATGGCTCGATTCCATGGAGAGATGTAAGTCCTCTGGTCAGAAGATGCATCTGATCAAACCCGCAAAAAAACCTCTTCAGTTGGGTGCAAGATGCCAAGTAAAAAATGTATGGAATGATCTAACATGAAAGTATCAAGCTACCAGTTCCTTCACCTTCTTGTGCACCCAAATGTGCAATTTACTGCTGGGATTGCACCCTATCACCCTTTTAAGGATCTACTGCATTAAGAACATGGCTTCTTTCTAGTTTAATTGAACACTATGACATGAGAGAAGCAAGAGTACCTACCTGTGCAGCATGGTGACGAGCAGCCTGAGTAATGAGGCTCTGTGCGCGCCCCTGCTCTAAAGAGATCAAGCGACAGCTCAGAAACCTAGAAACGTTATCAAAATCTTCTTTTGCTGCTTGTAATTCTTGATCACTCTGGGCATCCACTTTATTCTGAGTGTCTCCTTTACCCTTTTTTAGCCTCCCTCTTGCAACACGCATTCGATGTTGGTCAAAAATTTGTCTGCACATCATCAGTTTTTGTCATATTGCAACAACACACAATAAATGCTGTTGACATCACATGAACAACCTTTGATGGCTCCAACAACAATTTGTAGGTCATCTGTAAAGATTGAAGGTGACAGTACTGAGTGGGACAAGTTGTCTCAAAACTGCTATTCTGTTGATTTTTGTTCACTAAATTTCATCAATTGAAAAGCTATGGGAGTTGGTCCCAGAAGATAATTCAACCAAGAGTTGGGGAGTAGAAGTTCAATGGGTGTAGTTTCCTTGCCTCTTTTCATCATACTGTTTCTTAGTCCCCTGTCAACAAGTAAACCACCTGGCAAAATTAGCAGACCAACAACACTAGTTGTCGGGTGGGACATTGCCACCATCTCACAAAACAATCCACCACTGACAAACCATGCATCAACACAAAGCCCACAATATCAAAGAAGACTTCATCACTAGAGAATAGAAAACAGGCACACACAAGAAGTCAAGGCACATTGACTACAGAAAGCATGAAATACTTGAACTTTATCAATCACAGACGAGAGTTCAAACCATCATACCCTCAACAATATAAACTGAGCTATGTACACAAATCCTATTAGGGTCAGCTGCCATTACACAGCTGCAAGTAAGTGTGCTGTGAAAAGATCACAACTGCAATCTCCAAGTCTCTCACGAGGGCTTCCAGTAAAAAATGTACAATATCACCCAGGAACGAACCTCGACAGCCTGAAGTTCACTGATGAGATTTTCTGTTGGCGTTGTTACAGTTTTGGCAACATGGGAAGCCTGAAAATTCATATCTCTCCAGGTTTAGGGAACAAACTTTTGACCCTAAGATCCAAATCTGAATGGAATAGCAAGGATAGAGCAAGGCACCCATCATGCATTCCTGAACAAAATTGGAGGCTTACAATTCTAAAGAATTGTCATTCCCTGGTATCAAATACCTGAGGTTTTTACACAAGACAAGCAGCAGAAGGCAAAAAAAAAAACTATTACTACTGCTTACATAGAGGTCTAAGGATTTGGAAACTTCATACTGCACGTTTCCAACAATCTTGAACACCTTCCCTGGAAACCCCAACAGACATGGAGCATCATTAGATGATGAATGATCACTCAGAATCTGACACCAAACAAGAGAGCTCATGAGTGAGTTTCCCTTACAGTAGAGTAGCAAACAAAATGAAATCTGTTCCAACAAACTTTCATAATCTATCATTCTAGGATGACAAAAATACCCAGCCACAGAAAGCACCCTTTTATGCAGCTGCATTTGAGCTTCAACAAGAGAAACCAAAACTTTCTGAGATAGAAGATTCGTTGGATAAAGGCATTCAAGAAAGATAAAACATCAGATAGAAAGGCACCATCAAAGCATGTAATCATGATGACCAGTGTCTGCTGCCAGATTCCACCAGATTCCACTAGAACCACTTCGGCTTCACCACGTGTTTTTGTTTCACACAGATGGATGGATTTGTTCCTTGGTTATGTCGTGCACCACATGTTATGCAACAAAATAGGTTCCAATTCCAAGATGACCAAATAGCTTGAGCCTTCAATATTGAGAAGAGGAAGATGAACGACTAACCAATCTCTTCTTCATCAAGTTGCCCAAATGAGTTGATGAGGTAGGTTGCCATTTCTTCTACTGCAACAGAAAGGTCTGCAACAGCCACAAGTAATCATGATAATAAAGATTAGACATTGAGCAAAAAAGAGTCTTGAACCACAAGCAAGTACAATGTTGTGTAGAAACTTTGTAATAGCTCTCAGAGCTTGGTTGGACACAATGCGTATACGCACCATAAGCACAACTTGAGACTTGGGAAGATACACTGACGAGTCCTTTGTATCGACGCTGCAATCCTTGCACAACCTACACATACACAAATTTCACAATCTTATATTATACACAACCAACCAGCACACTCTCAGCACACGACAATGATGACAACATAGCTCCACAATTGTACAAAATGTCCATCTCCAGAAGAAACTAAATCCAATTGCATCATGCATCATGATCATTCCTTCCTTCATCAACAATGACCATCTGAAGATCCTCCTTCCTCCTTCAGCAGCAGATGATGTTTAGGTCATTCAGAAGATGATGGGTCTGCTCATCAGATCTTGATTCTTCAATACAAAAGAAGAGCCCGCCCACCCATCATCCAACAAGATCCCAAGTGAAGCTGTAAAATACCCTAATAACCTCATACAAGTAAAACCCAGCTCAAGAAACACACCCAAAGGGAGGGGAGGGGGGAGAAAAAAACAGAGCAGCAGCAAAGGATCAGGAAACACGTAAGTACAACCCGACTGAGAAACGAAGGAAAGGAATGGGAAGGGAAGGATGTGAGCTTGGGGCACCTGCAAGCCTCTGGTGACTTCATCGAGCTCCGGTGTGGGTTGCAGTAGATGCTGGAGATTGGGGTCGCCGCCCGCTTTCTCCTTGCTCTTGTTGTGCGACTGGAGCGCATAATCCCGGAACTTCTTAAACGATCTCATGCTGCCTCCGCCTGCTGCCGCTGCATTCACGACTGACTGACTAGTCTCACTCACCAGACTCTTCTTTCTCGCTGAATGAATGCTTCAAACGAAGAAGAAGAAGAAGAAGTTCATGGCTACTCTGCAGCAAATGCCGCTGCGAAGAACAATCCCCGTCGTCGTCGTCGTCTCGTACCTCCACAGCAGCATTTTTTGTCCATCGAATTTTTTTGTGTGCGCGGAAGAGTCGGAGGCGTTTTGCCTTTTTTTTCTTTCTTTTGTTTTTTTCTTTTTGCCGACGACGAGAGAGGGAGATAGAGAGAGACGAAGTACCTTCGTCTTCTTCTGCAACACTTGCCCTTCTCTCCGAGCAGCTCCCGCGGCAGACCAGGACCGCGGCCGACGACCAGACTCGCAGCCTTTTTTTTCCTGGCTATATATAGCCAAAAAGATATAAAAGTGCTAAATTTTCGAGATTTTTATTCTAGCTTGTAGCCAAATTTGACTAAATCTTACTGTGGATCATCGCCACTTTTGCTACATCACCAAAAAAAAAACACTGGACCAGAGGGAACGCGGGTCGGGTCGGGTCGGGTCGGGTCGTGTGATTTAATGATCAGGGTTGTACTCGAAACCCGCGATCGTCATCACCCGACCCGCGACAGAAAGAACCCGCGCTACTTACCACTTTCTGCAGGGGAATCTTTTCTCAAAAGGCTGTAACGGTCAAGCAACAAAATAGCCCAGAAATATATACGAGTGCGGCGGGTATAAGAAACTGCACCCCCCCCCCAAGGAATCACTACGGGTATCAGAGTTGATACCCGCAGTCATTAAAAAACCTGAATCTTATATAGAACCATGATTTTTTTAAATCAAATAGTCAATTGTTATATATAGGGTAAACTGGCCCATCACCGATCGGGTGCCTATGACCTAACACCTATTTAGTGTGTTTTAAGGTTGGCATTTGTTTTGGTTTATGATGGTTTCTATTCAAATGGACATCCATGACCAAATGTTCGGCCAAAAAAAACTTGTTCTGAAGTTTTTAAAATTTGTAATGCCTTTCGATAATTTACTGTTCAGGAATAAGGGGTAATAATGCCACCTTTAAAATGTGAGCATTTTGGATCACACACATGATTGCTTACTTATGTGCAAATTTGTGTTCGATAATAGGTGTCCAAGGTAATACTCGAAAACAATAAGGTAATTGTGAATTGGAGGTTTTATGCAAAAAAAAATTGAGAAGTGTTTAGGAATTAATCCTTGGGTGAACAAAGAACAACAAAGAAACCCCTAACAATAAACAATTTAATTAATACAACTCAAACATTGGATACCATTGTACCATCAAAAACCAAGTAAGTCCATTAAAGACTTTCCCTTCACAATTCATAGAATAGATTCCCACCAAAAACAAGCAAGCAACAAGACAAGAGCATATTTCATATGGCTTTACATTCCTAAAGTAAAAATTATAGTTTTAAATTAAGTATGTCATAAGAAATACAAAATTTGTTACAAAAGTTTGAAAATTTTCTACAAAGGTTACCGAATGTTATCAATAAGGGATTAAATGGTGAGTTGGTTGCATATAAGATTAAGGAGGTAGAAGTAAAGAGAAAAGAGGAGGTACAAGTAGTTCTTCCAACATTTGAAATTGAAAAAGAGGTAGAAACAATGATTCCAACATTTGTAATCAAACTACAGCAGGTTGAAGAAGAGGAAGTAATGCAAAAAAAGGCAAAACTGAATGGCATACCAAAACTAGTGTAGAAATACACAAACAAGTATTCAAATTACATTTATTATCTCTAGGTTTAGCAATCATTCCTCCTAAAAGGCTCATCTCATTTTAATAGTGTCATTCATCGTAGATTTCCTACTCTTCCAGCAGGATGCACCTTGAAATATATTCCCATGACTTAAACACCCACAATCGATGTGACATTAGACTAGGAAAACTTTGTTGCATTTTATGAACTAGTTATTTCTTATGAAGAGATGGAAAGTTATGCCATTGAACATTATCCAGATTTGACACATTTTTTGAAATCTTGGTCTTCATACGAGAAACATAAGTTTGTACCTCTTGTAGGACCTAAGTGGATGCCACTGAGTGTTTGGAGATTGGGACCAAGAGGAGAAGGGCTAAGATGAGCCTACCAATGTGACAAGAGTCCCTACAACAACATACTATAGGTGCGCCACTAACAAACTACACTCTATCACATCTTAATGTGCCAAGGAAACAACACAATGAAGTTTTAGGTACCAATTGTGAAGATTAAAAGAATCAACATTTCTAATTTACCACCCCAACAACATTGTAAGGTCAATAAGCAATACCAACCACTGATGTAATGTAGCAATAATGTCATCTTGCTCCAACAATAATATAAGGTTGAGGTAAAGGTGAGTATAATAAGTTGATACCTCAAAGTAGGCCACATGGATAGACCGACAATTAGAAGATGCCATGGATGTTGTGGATAAGGGAAACACATCTTTAAGGAAGGCTGCAAAGTATGGTAATGTACCAGCAACCTCACTTTCAAATCACCTAAATGGTAGAACTAGATGCAAGAAAGTGGGCCCCGAGGCATGTTAATAAAACATGAAGATGAAGTAATGGTTACTTGGGTACTAAAAATGCAAAAGGCTGGATTATCTATCAACATTCAACAATTAAAAATGAAGGTTGCAGAAATCACCCAAACTAAACCAACCCCATTTCAGAATGGTGTTCCACGAAATAATTAATGGTTCTAATTTTTCTTAAAGCATCCAGAAATTGGCATACCTTTTGCTAAAAGGATAGAGGTTTTCAGGGCAAGAAGGTTAACTAATCAAACATGTCATACCTTTTATTGTAACTTATAAAACTTGTACACATAGCACAAATATTGATCAGATCACATCTAAAATTCAAATGAAACAAATGTTCAAGTAGGGTAGCAATCAGGTGTTAAAGTTCTAGCTAGGCAAGGTTCACAAGATGTTTACATCACCATATTTAATTCATGGGAGTGGATGACTGTAAATTATGTTGTCAATTTAATAGGTGCACCCCTTCTTGCCTTCTACATTTTAAAGGGTTCAAAGATGTGAGAAAATTACATAAAATTATATAGATTGAAAAACATGCATGGCAATGCAGAAAAAAACTTGGATGACAATTTACCTCTTCAAGTAGTGGCTTACCTTTTTTTACATATCTATTCTAAGGAGGTTTTTTAGAAAAACATATATCTCTTGATCTTGGATGGGCATGGGTCACACGTCATTATTCAAGCACTTGAACAAACAGCAAAACTTAGATTGGACATGGTGACCTTAACTTCACATATGTCACATGTGTTATAACCACTGGACATCACCTACTTCAAGCCCTTTAATAATGCTTTCAAAAAATAAAGAGATTCAACAATGGCAAGAAATAATTATCTTGAACCTGAGAAGGTCACATTGGCTAAATGGGTGGACAAGGGCTTGTTGCAATCCTTGAAAAAATAAACAATAAAATCAAGATTCAAGGTTTGTGGGATTTGGCCATTGAATCCTGCAACTATGGTTGGAAAGTATAGTCCTAGTAGGTGTTCACTACAATAGAAGAAGAAGGAGTAGAAAATGCATACCAATCATATGTAACAAAAGATTCCCGCAACAATGAAGGTGAGGCTAAAGCTACCATTGATTTGTTAAACATTGTAGGTAATTTTCAAATAGTACCTACACCTACTCCTAACACATCAACAAGCCCCTCTAAACCTTTTGTTCATTTTTATGTGGAAATGCCACTCAGTCCTCCAACCCCAACAAATAATCAACAAGATGAATTAGTGGTAAACTTGGAAGATTCCAACCTTAAATTTGATGATCTAACTATTCCAAAAACCAAGGAATTACAAAGTTGGGTGACCTATTATCTCTACCAACATTGCCAACAAGGATAAAACATGGCAAAGAATCATTAGTGGACTATTCCAATTCACATGTGGTGACATCAAACCAATACCTAATAGTGTTGAAACAAAAGGCATTGGATAAAGGAGTTGCTGATAAAATTAGGGAGCAAAAAGCAAAAGAAAGAGAAAAGATATCAAAACAAGTTGAACATGCACTTACCCCAAGAAAGAAAATAGTTCAAAGGAATTTTGAAAAAGAAGATAAAGTTAGGTTCAATAATGCATGGTTTACTACAACAGTTAGGGTTGTGGTGAACGATTCCACACTAATTTCAAGGCAAGGTTTAGGGCCCATCCTTTGGGGTATAAAATATTTGGCTTAAAAGTGACATCTTAACAACAAAGAATAATTAGAGAACAAATAAGGAGAAAAATGAAAATTGCTAAACATTTCCCAACCAAATGACAACCTTCCACTCAACAATAGTGAAAGGTAAGGGTTTGAGGTGGGTTCTAATGGCAAAGGAAAGGGGGGGGGGGGGGTTTAATAAATGGGGGGGAGACCAAAAAGGAGGGCGTTGTTTGCACAAGGCATGGATGGGTTTAACAAGTTGAGACTAGGCCAAACATAGAATGGGGATTTACCTAGTCCTCTAAACACAATTAAATTGGAAGTGCACCTTTTACATCTCTATCAAATAGAACAAATCACAAAGCAAGACGATAGGAAACTAGGTTATAGTGGAAGAACATAGCTTTCCAAAGGTTTCAATCTTGGGAGCAAATCATAGGACACCTAGCAACATAATTTTTGAATGTCCAAAGGCATGTTATTGTTTGCCAAGTATGAATTTGATTTTTCAGCTTTGATGATCTACATCATCAAAGCCTTGTGGTGAGTATGAAACTTTTATAAATAGTTGATTCCATGATCTCTAGGTACAGGCTAAAGAACTGAATGTAATACATTATAAACTTATTTCTTGAAAATAATTTTGATGAAGGATCCACATATTCGTGTGTACCAATCATTGTTCCATAAAAGCCTCATAAACCCATTCCAAAATCACCCCTCTGCATATGTAGAAAGAGTAGTAATAGTTATTCATGAGAGCAATGTACTCAACATATCTTCACATGGTGCATGAAAAGTTAAATGCTAGTTCAATTGAGCATGTATTAAATCAACATCTTCTCCACCTACAACATTGCAAATTCCTCCTTCAAAAGTATGTTTGACAATAAACGTAACAAAGTTCTAGATTGCCATAATATTGCATTCAATTTGTAACATTAATTTAACCATGAGTTGCATTTGTCAAAAGGACAAATTTGCAACAAGTTGTTGAAGATAAACAAAAGATAACTAAGGATATTGTCTAGAAAACCAACGACACTATTGCATAAACATAAATGAAAAAAATCCCCACCTTCTTTATCAATAAAACTCATTTGAATAACAAAAGCTTCTACAACTTTGGGAAAGAAAGTGTGAAGTTTTTACATTCCATAAAAATATATTGATCATAGCAAAGATGTTATGGATGTTTGCAGGTATGATGCAACCAAAGATGCCACATTTGAGTACACAAGTTATAAATTATCTCACATGATGCAAAAAGGCGGAAACAACAAAATTTGTAAAAGAGAAGGTGGCTATTTTTTATGCAAATTTTTCATGAAACAAAAAAAATGTTATGCAAGCACACTTGGAATAGTACTAAATGTTGCAAATTACTGAAATGGTTTCCAAAAACTCTTTACGTAATCAAATCGAAAATGATCTCCAAAATAAATAAACATAAAAATCTTCCACAAAATACTTTTTTCATACTAGGTCCTTTGAACGATGACTAATAACATATCGTTGGTTATTTCTCCTAGTCTCCTTCCATAAGCATCAGATCTCCCGCCCCTCTTACATATTAGTCGATTGACAATTCAAGAAAAACCAAATAAAAGAAGCTACGGAGACATAATATTTGGTCAAAACAAAACCAAATTGAGAGTTTTTAATATTGAACGGAAGGTAATGATCTCTTCTATCAATTGGGCATCCCTTTAAACATCCTTCAATTGAACACAAACATGTGTGGGGGTGACACAATTTGAATATATATATATTACTTTTTTTCCTACCTTGTTAAAGATGCCAATTTCAATCTTCTCCAAAATGGGCACATTCCACACAACAAGATATATGTGATGACACCAATATTCCATGCATCAAATTTTGGACTTGATTTTCTTTTCAACACCTTTGGAACAATGTAGTATGCACTACCCATCACATCATGGAATCTTTTGCCTGCAAAAAAAAGAGGGTATAAGCTAATTAACAAATGAGACTAATCCCAACACCCAACCTTCAAGAGAGAGAGAGACCTATGAACTTACCAATTGCAAAACATTCCATCTAATGCAAGATGTGATATCTAGAGGAAAGGAAAGAAAAGCACACCTGACTGGTGATGTTGATGTAAGCGATGATGCCTATGATGGCCATAACAACTTTAACTGTTGCAAGCCCTAGTTCCTCCACTCCCTTTCAACCCATTTCCCTTTCTTCCTCCAAAACACACAACAACACCCACCAAGGTTTGGAACCGAACTCCATAGTGATGGCGTTTTTTTCAAAATATCTCCCTTAGAGTGACAGGAGGGAAACATTGAAAGAAAGAATTATGGCGGCCATCACACAACATCCTTCTCTCACATCTTGGGAAAAATTGGCGAATTAGTCCATGTGGCCTCACAAGCATCATTGATTTTAGGGCACTAAGCTATTGTTCAAAACAATATTTATTTCAAAACCCTCAAGGCTCTGTGATTGTGTGGCTTGTGTTATAAATATTTGGCCTTGTAATTATATTTGAAAAATATGAAAGATTAAAAAAAAAATCCAAACTTAATTAGAAATATATTGTCTTGTTTATAAGAAATAAGGTGTCCTTTCATAAGTTTTTAAGTGTTTGTTCATAAGGTTTAAAATGCAAGAAAATAAAGGCCTTATATGTTCTATCCAATGTTTTTAAAACAAGACCCCCTTAACTATGGGGCGTCATAACTTTCTCATTTTAACTTAGAATCAACTTCTGTAAAGGCCTACTAATGTTCTGGCTCAAGGAGAAACTAATATATTTGAAGACCATGAATAAAAACAAGCTAGTTACTAAACCCCTGGAGTTTGAACCCTTAAGTGTTTGGTCATGGGCCAATTTACCCAAACCATGGAAATTCTTTAAAAAATTGTCAAATACTTGTGAACTTTTTTTCATGAAACTCATAAATTCTTTGAGTTTTTAAAAATACTTGGGCCTAGTGGTTCTTTGATTATGAAGTTTTTCAAATATCTAAAAATGGGTGTTCTTTGATTTTTATTTTTTTTCAAATACCTGAAACTAGCAATTATTACAAAACTCCTCCAAAGCCCAAACCCCTTCCCACATTGAAATTTATTTCATGGGCTTTTAGTGATTTACCCAAGGGGGTTGGTTGTTCAAGGTTTAAAAATTGTACATACATTATAACGTAAAGCCCTAGCCATGGGATTTACTAGAAATAGGGGGGGCCATTAAGTGGGGGCTAGGCCATTAATTGAAGTTTCTTGTTTATGGACTTGGATTTTACAACAATGCAAGCAAGTCAAGCATCGAACATTTGGTGATAGACTATTCAGGTAGCTATTGTTTACCCTATGTTTTAAGTTTTATCTATTCCATTCCACATTTCAATTTGTGTTTTTGAGCTTACATTTTGTTTCATGTTACAATCTCATTTCATTAGTGTCAATCATTGCTTAGGTTGTGTTCTTATGTTGTTCATGCCATCGCCTTCCTACATTGATCACACATTTTGATTGTCAACACTTGCCATGGTGTGTCACATTACCATCAACTTCTAGTGTCAATTGTTCATGCTGCATCTTGATTCCTAAATCTCAATCCCCTTCTTACTATTGTTATCAAGTTGTGTAGTATATTTAAGGTTGTATAACTTTCTTTTCAACTTTTGTCTTTATTTTGTTTCATGTTTTGTATTTAACATCATTATTTTGTGGCACTTGCAATTGTACTTGGTTCTAATTTTCTTGCTACTATTGTGATTCACCATTGAACTCATGTGTGAATTGTTGAATGCATGCCACACATCCTCTAATTATTGTTATTGATTATTGAACCTATTGCTTTGGAATTTGGTGTGAATTATAAAATGTGAAGTTGATCATTGATGACATTCATAAAACCCCCATTGAAGGTACTTGGAAACTTTTGTTTCAATCAATTTTTTTAGTGGTAAAGTTCCATTACAAGAACCTCCAAGATGTTTTGGATCAAACCTTAATTTTTTTGCAAAACCATGATGGCCATGTCCTCGGGTTGAATGAAACTTCATTTTTCAACCAAATTGTATTGCATCACGTAGCAATAGTGCACCAATACTTGTAGATCCAATTGCTAAATCCACCATTGAGAATTAAAAACAAAAACAAGCATAATATGACACATTGTAAATGTTAAAACTTACGAGCATCAAAATACACGTGGGTTGAATTTGTTGTTGGAGACGATCATTTAATTCATGTTGTGAGATGTAAGGTGTGTTCAAAGGTTCAACAGAAGGATAAGTTTTTTGTTCCAAAGTTTGATAACCTTTCCAAACACACTGGTAAGAAGGAAAAAGTTGTAAAGTTTAGTGTTCAACCAAGCAAATTCCTAACATGTTAAGAATGAATTTATAATTACATGTATGCCAAGAGAAAATGTATTTCATCTTGTGACAAAAGGGGATTGGAATGATGACAATCAAAGGCTTGTTGAATTCATAGATATATTTTGCATTTGTTGATGGAAGGAAGGCCAGTGACAAACTTTGAAAGTTTAAAATGCATATTCAAACAATTAATTTTGATAAACAACCTTGAAAAGCATTAAAATGAGACATCGAGGTCATCAATGCCCAAGCATTTGCACCGTGTGGTGTTAAATGCTAACAAACTAACTATGAATTATTCTAATTTAATTGTGATGAAATCACAACCTTAGACAACAATTCTTGGCCTAATGTTCGATCCATGTTTTTATGGTTCAAGATTGGAAAAAGGTAATTAAATTGTGATCGTTGGAGTTTCTTCTTGATGAAGTAGATGCAAACAAATGAGTCAATTGATCACTAAAACATTGAGCATTAAAGGTGCATTGAACAAAAAAAACATTTTTAGGAAACTAGTTTCATTTGGAGCTAATAAGGTCATTGTTTTTCAAGGCATCAAAAGTGATGTGACGATGCAAATTCAAGAAAAATATGCACTACACATGGTGGGGGTGCATTGCATAGCACAACACACAAATTTGGTGGTGCAAACCTTAAATAAATATTTTTAATTTTGAGGTTCGAAGGTCTATTGTAATTACAATTGTATGCATATTGGTTCATGCCCTAAATGACACCTTGAATTCCAAAAGTTGGCAGCCCACTTGAAAATCACTTCCATTTTATTCCAAACAACATGCAAAAAATATAAGGTGCAATTTATCAGGAAACAAAATTATTTAAATGAAGATAAGGTGCTTATAATTCATTATAAATATATACCTAGGATATACTTAAATATATATCATTATTTCATAGCATATTAAAAAATACCCTTTTACCTTAAATGCTTCCTAAAATACAAAAGGAATGATTTCCCAAGGTAGGCAAGAGTGACAAAAACAATTAAGGATAAACTTTTGAAAAATGTGCACATTAGATGGATTTGTATGCTTGTTACAATAAAATAAGCAATGGTGGAATATTACGTATTATTAATCAAAATGGCTTTTAACACATAAAAAAAACCAAAGGCTACTACAAACTTGGATCACTTGATGATATGGAAATGTTTATAGGTTTGTCATGTGTGCTTTCATTGTTGGAAGCAATGTATAACCTTATCAAATTCAATCAATTATGTGATGCCTTTGTGTGTGATTCATTATTGTAGCAAAAATCTACCAAGGGAATGATTATAATTTATAATCCAACCTATCCACATCTTTCAAATCCCATGTGTTCCATAGCTTAATCACTTCATTGGTGGAGCAGAGGCATGAAGGCATTATCTTAATGTGGATCACATATCCAACCACAATGATTGACCACATGGTTTTTGAATGTTTTAAAAAACACACACAAGAAGGAATCATTGGTTTTGCAATTAGCCAATTAGGTTTTCAATAAAATTGAGGAAATTTTAATTAATGTGCAACTTGTATGGTTTTGGCCAAAAAGAATTAATTGATTAGGAAATTTTCAATGAAATTATTTTGATTTGTTTTGGATAGTCACGTGTTAGATTAAGTAATTTTTATATTAAAATTTTGATGTGGATATTATGATGTTTCAAGTTAATGACATGGATTAAAGCACCACATAATCATGCAACTTTTTTTTGGGTCATCAAGTCATGGACTATATTTTTTCACAACATGTTACGAGACAAATACATGTTGTGAAATTTATATTTTTCATGTTTCACTAGAACCATATGTACATGTTTGGATATATTGCATTTGTACATGATATATCAATGTATATACACAATATATACATTAACGCATGCATCCATCAAGGTTTTAAGACAAAACTTGATGGAAATGCACCAAGGTCTTAACCACCAAATCATTCCAAGCTTTTAATAACATAAAAGAAAAAGTTTAAGTTTACTATGTTTGCCATTAAATTATCCAAGAAATTCACACTTTAACATATGTTTTCTTTTTCAAATTTTATAAATGAAAACATGATATTGAAGTTTATTTTATAATGTATTTAGAATATATATATACTTAAAATAACATGTTATGAATAAATCCAAAAAAGCATTTTCATTTAAATTGACCTAATTTTTTTATAAATGTGATTCAATTCAATGTGAATTCAAAAATGTTTCATTAAGTTTTTTATGATGTTAATTTCATTATGTAAAATATATGTCCATTCATTTAAATCTTTCAATATTGTAACTATTGATGGTTACATGTAATAAAAATTTGACAATATATAATTTTTTAATTTGAATTTTTTTTTTCAAAAAACTTGGTTAATATTATTGCCCTTTTAAATTGTCAAAATTTGGCCAAGAGAAAAAACATTAATTAAGTAGTCAATATATCCATTTAATTATTGTGACCATATTTGTTTAACAACATTAATCATACATTAATACAAATGACTAATAACACAACTTTGAAAAAAAAATCACAAAATATTCTTAATAATTTTTTTTCTAATGATGTAAAAATATATTGTATCAACATATATATATATATATATATATATATATAAGGACAAGGTTTCTAGTGATCATTTCTGAATCTAGAGAAAACTGATGAACATGATTTAAATAGGGTAAGGCCTTGAATAATACCTCGAGGTGTTCAAACCTAGATTTAAACCTTGCCTAGTTTTTAATCATTTTTTCATACCCACCCAACATTGGATTACCCCCTTCCCCTTTTAACTAACATTAATTTTTTATTTTATGTTTTTGGTGACATTTTTTTGCAATAATGCCTTTTGTCAGGGAAAATTTGGAAATTTTGAAGGAAAAATCCAAACAAATATATTTTTTCCAAAATTTTGAGATCACAATTTTGAAAGAAAAAAAAAACTACTTGTAATTATTTTTTTATTAAAATTATAAGAACTGCAACTTAAAAGCCATACAGAACTCTAAAATCAAATTTGTTTTTGAAAAACTAAGTAATCTTTGAAATTATTATAAAATTTATCCAAATAATAATAATAATATTATTAATGATGTAGCTGATTTTTTGTGGCAAATTTTCACCATTTTGTGAACATAAAAGTGGCCATCAATATTAACAATAAATAAATTAATTAAAGTTAGAATTCTAAAATGGGTTTTAGGACATTAAACCAAAATATAAAATTTTATATTTCCATATATGGTCTATAGCCAAAACATGGATAAATTAAAAACATGGTTAAATTTTCTTATGGATGATTTTGAACAACACCACAAAATTGAGATATATATATATATATATATATAAATTAATGTCATATTTATGGTCACCATTTTTAATTCATTAATTTTTTTAATTTTTAATTTAAAAAAATTCATTTCCAAATATTTAAACATAAACTTGTAACAAAACAAACATAAAAGCAAATGTTAAATTGAGATAAAATTAAGTAATAATAATAGGTTAAAATAATATTGATAATTATTAATTTCATTAAGTGATAAATATATAAAATGAAAAAAATTAGCATGAAATCTTTTCTTCTACACCAAGAAAAAAATGGGGGATAAATTAAATATTGTTTTTGGGGTTTTTTGTTGTGACATCAAACTTTCGTAATAAAAACTTAAACATGATGCCTATAAAAACTAGATGAAAAACATACATTTTAATTTACATAAATGTAAAAAAAATTAATATACTAACAATTTGTAGTTAAAAAATTTGTATGCACCTTAAAGTTTGCATGGATGAACATTTGAACTTAATCACTAACCCATTCAAATATAAATGTGAGACTTACAAAGTTTTTATATATTCATGTCAAAAAATTATGATGAATACAACTCAAGAATAATGGATTTAACACATTCAAAATAAATGATTCAACTCATGTCATATGTTGATGGTTCAAAAAATGTGAAAAAACACAATAACATGTTGAAATATAAATGTGAGGTATTAAAATTATGTGTGTTTCAATATATATTAATAAATATAATATGAAAGATTTGAATATATTTCAATAAATTCAACTCATGTATACATGTTGATAGTTCAAGAGATGTAAAAAAACTCACTAAACCATCAAGTATAATTGTAAAGCATAAAGTTGCATGTGTTTCAATATATTCTAATAAGTGCAAAATGCAACACGTGAGTAATAATTTTGATATATTAAAAATGAATGGTTCAACTCATATACACATGTTGATAATTGAAAAGATGTGGAAAAAATCATTGATTCATTCCAGTATAAATATGAGGTCCTAAATTGTTACATGTGTTTTAATAAATTATGATAAGTGTAAAATGTACCCCATGAACAATGGTTTTAACATGTTACAAATGGATGGTTCAACTCACGTACCATGTTCATAGTTGAAAAGATGTTAAAATTTTCATTAACCCATTATCATGCATTATGTAAATAAAGTTAAAAGCTACCTCAATTTTCATGTTAGCATTTTGAAATTTTGAAATAAAACAAAAGGTTCGAATTATATCGATAAGTGAACAATTTAATGAATGTTATAACTATAAACAATATTAACCATTAACTAGTGTAATAAGCCATTTGTAAACTTAAGATGGTCAAATGTGATTGAAATGTAATAAAATGGAATAACATTCACAATTTAAGGGTGAAAAAGAACAAAATTTCTTCTTGTGACATATGGACTAGACATTGGGATTTGATCACTAATGCCCAAATTTGGGTGATTAAGTAAATGTTTTCAAATGTGATTTTTTCAACGAAACAACAATGTTGCATTATTGTTGTGGCTTCTATGAATGAATTGGAGGTCAAATTTCTTGCCCAAAGTTTTTGAATTGTAATGACCATTTGCAATCCATTGTATTTTTATGCCGTGAATATTATTACACAAGTTACATGGGTTGCAAGAATGGCAACTCACCATATATATATTGTAATTCATTACAACTCAATTGCAACTTTGTTGAAATAACTCATTTTCAACTACTATGTAACTTCATTACAACTATAACAATAACATAATGTTAACGTTACTAATTTTCATCCATCCATTAAAATTTAACATGTGGCACTATGAAGATTTCTGGATCTAAAATTATTATTTTTTGAAGTATTAATTTCCAATTTATGACATGTGGCATAATAAAAAGTATTCGTATGGCATATTAATTTTAAATTTTAAATTTTATAAAATTTATATCAATTTCAATAACCAAATAGGTCGGTACATAACCATAGGTAGGTAGGTTGGTAGGTCCTAGGACTTACATACCTACACTACATACCTACTTACTTGCCTATTTACTTATGTAGGTAGGCCAATACGTAGGAAAATAGAAGATTAAGTGGATTAAAGAAGAGTCATATAAATATTTTTATTTTATTTATTTGTTTTACTTTTAGATTTAAACTTTTTTAATCTCGTCCCAAAATGGCACATGTATTTTAATGTGAGAACATTAAAAAAAAAATTAAAAATATAATTTGTGACATGGGATTCAAAGACAAATAAAACATATGGGTTAAATCTTTTAGTTTGTTTTTAATTGCAAATTGACTTGCAACTACAAAAAGATTTTTCCACATGCTTTGTGTTTATTTTTCATTATGTCAATTATATAATTAGATTCATAATTATTATATACTTATATGTGTGAATTAATTATTTAATATTTAATTATCTGAAATAATGATAATTATTTAATTATTTTAATTAATTAATTATTAAAATAATTTATTTCACATTTAAATTAATTATCTATGTCCAAATAATTAGTATGTTAGTGAATTTAAATAATCAATGATTTGGTAATTATTGATGAAATAATAATCAGTTTAATTAATCAGTTTAATTCATTATTAAATATCCCCAACTCAAATAAATATTTATCTAATTATTATTTGATGAGTAATTATTGTTCCTATACATCCATATTATTAAATCTAATTATCATAATTAATTAATTAATTAAGATTTAATTATCTGAATTACACCTATTTATTAAAATTAATGGTTAATTATTTAGTATAAATAATTAGTCCAAAATAATTAAAATTATTAAGTGTAGTTAATATTTAATAATCAAATGATTGAAATAATATTTTTTAATAAAATATTACATATGATTTTGTATTTTTATTAAATTATAAGTTATTGCATAATAGTCACAACATAATTGAACATCAGTAGTTCAATAATGGCGCACTAGTAACCTTACGAATTGGATCAATGGGAATCATAGTTGAAAATTAATTGCAAATGTATTCCATAATGGGTGGTGGAAATGGAAATGCGGACACACGACATGATAGGGTGGATGTATATCTTACACTAGTTATAACATAGTTGTTGCGTTAGTGGCACATTTATAATACTTCTAAATTAATTGTCACATGCAACTATAATGCAACTCTTCAAAATATCAAACATGGTTGACTATAAATGTATGTACAATGCATATAAAATATTGTATAAAACACCCATTTTCAACTCACTTACAACTATAATATAACTTAATATGATTATTTATCATTTCCCCATATTTCCAAGGGGCTAGTTGCATAATAGTTATAATACCCAAGGGATAATTGCATAATAGTTGTATACAAATAGTTTTTTGAACTATAGTTGTAAGGTAATGTGATTTTGATGGACGTAATTTTTCATAAAGTTGAGTTTAAGCATGGGGTATTGACAATAATTATAAACAATTTACTACAATACTAATGTCATTGATGGTTCACCTTAACCATTATCCTAGATTAGAGCCACAAACAATTGATATAAAATATTTTGATTACTATGCATAGGGAAAACTAACATTTAATTACATGGTAACCAAGTCCTTGGGCCAAATAATCAACTCAAATTCTAGAGGAAATGAAACAAATTAGTGTCAGGTGGTTATTAAAATAAGAACAAACAATAGTCCCCATGTAATTATCAAGGTGATTTTTAATATTCATAATCATGATTCTAAACGATTCAAATACCTAATTTTGGGATGCAACCAAATTTTTTAAAATTTTGAACATGTCAAATAACCAACCATAAAATCATCAAGTTTTGCTAGTTCTTTCATGAAAACCACAAATTTTTAAAGAGTTTTGAAATAATTGGGATTGACAATTCTTTGATTCTAATTTTTTTCAAAGAATTAGAACCAATAATTATTTGACAATGAAATATTAAAAAACTAAAACTAATAGTTATTTCTAAATGCAAATAACTACACAACATTGAAATGAACCTTCGGAAAATTATAGCTCCAAATTTACCTCCAATAGGTGACAATTGAAACTTTTACCACTTGTCCATGAAAAAATCCTTGTCTACATGTTTTGCACTTATTAATCATATATTTATTCAACTTTACATAATTTTGCACAATATAAAATGGTTTTACATTTTAAAATACATTTACATTTATATGAACGTGGGTGGGATTTTAAAGTAAGTTCCTTATTACATTTACATGGCATGTATATCCTAAAACATATACATAATAGACAAAATTAATTTATTTTAAAACAACTATTCAAAGTTGGAGCTTTGAACATTAACATATAAACATTAGTGAAAACATTCATTACAACAAAATGCATCCATGCATGCCAAATATTTTCATTAGATTATGAATGAATCCATTGCTCCCATTGAAGAAAACCTAAGTGGGGATGTAGTGAATTCATTGGTCCATTGAACAAGGACTAGTGAACTACACTCACATTTTGTAATAATGTTTTTTCATACTTAAAATGCACATTCAAGAGGTGAACATTATTTCTAGGAAATAATTAAACAACTTACTTATAGCAATCCCACCCATACCCCTTATTTGAGCCCCCAAACAATATTTTCACATTCAATATGGTTTATTAACTATTTCACAAGCCCCACCCATAACCAACAATAAATTTAAACAACAAAATGTGATTTATATTTTTTGCTAGGGTGATCTCCTTAAAGTGATAATCTTCCAATGCCATAAGAAAACATCAACTTTCCAAATGATACATTATTACATATGGTGTAATGAAAAGGACTATCAACAAACCATATTATTATTATCAAAGTGGATGAAGGAATAACAATGAGGGTTTCTCAAGCACGATGGTGGTTGTGTTATTCTTTGTAGGCTTGTTCAAGAATGTTAGGTCATGCTTGTATTGTTCTTTAGGATTAGGTGTTACCTTAACTTGTTAAGTTTGTCCTATTTTGGGCTTTTGACCTTTTTCATTTCATGAGGATGGTTCAATTAAGAAGGTGATAACATTTAGGACTTAAAAGTTTGTTCTCATATTATAATCGTTTAACTTAGTATTAACCTATGTTAATTTTATGTTTTGTTTGCAATTCCCAATAAAGTAAAAATGGTTCCATTTAAGGAAATGTTGTTTGTTTTTAATGTAACATTGCATGAACGTGAAAAAATAAACAATAGGCATCCCAACACATATCATTGAGGCATCAACATGATAAAAGTTTACAAATTCATGGAAATATTTGGCATGAAACCAATTCAAACATGAAAGTTCAATTCATTTCGAGTGTCTATCATGGACCGCACCATCACCCATCGTTTGCATCATCATTAGCATCAACATAGTCGCATGCATCATCGTTTACATCATTGTTAATTTTTAGTTAATTCCTAGTTCACTTTTAGTTAAGTCTTAGTTCACTTTTAATTATCTTTTAGTTAACTATGAATTACCCATCATAGTTAAATTTTAGTGATTTTTAGTCGACTATTAATTAAAAAGCTTTTCAAAAATTACGAAACGTTCTAAGGTATAAAGTAAAAAATTATTTTGATTGAAATAAATTGAATAAAAAAATTAAGTCAAGTTTATGGAAGCCAAATTATTTTGTTTTTTGGAAATAATTGGAGTTGGATACAAAGCTAGTACTAACCCACAAGGCTCTATTTTATATCTAAAATTAAGTTTTAATCGAGAAACTTCCTTGGCGATGCATGCATGGAAGCTTCCTTGAGTTAGGTCCCTAATGGATATAATATAAGTTAACCCATAGTTAAATTTTAGTTGACTTTTAGTTCACTATTAGTTAGAAAACTTTTCAAAAAGCTTATTTGGTTGGTGCACACATGGAAACCTCTATGAAAGCTTCTTTGAATTAAATCCTTAATGGGGTGTAAATAAGGGTAGGACCTTTCATTAACTTTAATATTTTCAACACCAATTTTGGGTACGTTTTTTTATCATAACCTTTGTTTTCATACATTATCAGAATAAAGTTTTATTTGAATCATCTTCTAGCATATATTGTGTTTTTGCCTTGTGTCTTTGTGTTTCCAATCTTGGATTAGACTTAGGCTTGCATTTCTAATGATTTGTTTTCCTTGTTGTGTCCTTGGTTTAGTTCCCGTTCTTCTATTTTTTTTTGTTCATGATAGTGTCATCAAGGGAAACTTTTCCATGGTCTATTTTGTAACCATAGAAGTTTGTTGATCCAAGAATTTGATCATGTCCCACATGAAGGGATGCCAAAAAAGGTTAGACCCAACATGAGATTGAATATAATTCAAATCACACAATAATCACCAATTTTGTAGGATTTAAAATCCTTACCCATTGTATTGGTGATTAGGTGGTGATGATGAATGCAAAAATCAATATGAAGGTGAATATTTCATTTTTACCTTTTTGATGGATATTGGGAAATGATTCATGTTTTTGAACTCCACAACATTCGAAAGAACCATAATGTTATTAACATTAACTACACACAATACATCTTAAGTTATAATTACCTACCAAGAATGGGTGCCATCGTTTAATTCAAAGCTCCCACGTTGTTTACAAATCCCCATTTAATTCATTTTCAAAATGTTACCATGAGATTATAGGCGTGTGGAAAAGAACATCAAGTTTATCATGTCAGAAAGGTGTAAGGTGAAAACCAATGTTGGGCAAATATCTAAATATCCAGCCCAAATATTAGGTTGGATATCACCCATGATATCTAATGGATATCATCTTGGGTGATATTCGACTTAATATTCGGTTTATTGGATATCACTTATGTGATATCATGTTCTTTGATATTCAAGGTTTATGTTAAATAAAAAGATCTCGATATCCAAGCCAAATATCATATTCAAGTTTGGATTAGGAATCAAGTTAGTAATTAAGTTAGGTTAGTAATTAATTTAGTAAGTGATTAGGTTAGGGGAAAAAAAAGGTTACAACTACTACAACCGAACATCTTTCTTGGGAGAGGATAAAAAAATCACAATTGGTTTTTTTTATCCTCTTTCACTATTTTTCTTCCTTTCCTTTTTTTTCCTTTTTCCTTATTCTCTCATTTCCTTGTTCTACTTTCACACTCTAGTTACCTTTTCCTTTTCCTCTTGTAAGTTGTTGCAACGTTTGAAATAAATCATTTTTTTTCTTTCCACAACAACACATCTTGGGTTTTCCAATGAATTAATAAAACAACTATTGTCTTTTTTTACTACAATTGTAACTACAAATTCATGTTAATGACTACATAGTTGTAAAAGACATTGTGGTCCCACATGGCCTTATTATTTTGCAATTGTAGTCAATATCATGACTTGATGTATTTTACACAAATATTAAAATTTCAAAAATGTATTTTAATGTATTTTTAATCATCCAAAATTAGGTAATAACTAAATTCCATTCATTCTTGCAAATTTTGGTGAATAATGACAACTTATGGTTGTGTGACGCTGACGTGGCATGCCACATGGCAACAAGGTTGATTAATAGTTGCAACATCTCATGATTTGTGACACTAATTTCACATCATGCTTAATGTCATTGATTTGATAAATTAGTCTCATTTATTAGCTAGTTGAAATATTATTGTCCTTTGCGATTAATATCAATTTGGTCTTTCATGTGACGATGATATGGCATGCCATTTGGTAACAAAGTGTAACAAATTTTCATGGCAATCCATGATTTTTTGTGATACCATAAGTTTTTGTGTGTTTTGAATTTATGGCACCAATATTTTTCATGGCATGCCATTTCTTTTTGCATGCCATGAGGTTTTTGAAGTCACACATGCATGTGTATGTGTACTAAAAAATCTATTGTTAATTATAATTATGATTACAATATTAATAATCATTTTGAAACAGTGACACATAACTCTTTGACTTTTTAACTACTTAACACACTAGCTTAGGTTAACATACCTACTAAATTAACCTATGTATGTAGGCTACCTAGTAAAAACCTACTTTGTAATATAAGCTACCTTTAAGTTATTTAAATAGACATAATAAATTTACTACATCTAGTATGTTTAAATAGACCTAAAATAAATTACCCTACTAATAGGTTAACCTAGGTAGGCTTGCTTAGGTTCCTAGCTTTAGGTTTTTTGCCAAATCAACCTAGGTAGCCTTGTTACAAGATACTTTATCAAATTTGTTACCACCTCAAGTTTGTGTGCAAGTAGATGCGACTATGATGTGATTAAATGGAATTAAATGCGACTAAATGTGACTATGATGCGACTAGATGTGACATAATTATCTTAAGTTTTTTTTTTAGCCTAAGAATGTTTAGGTTAATCTAGGCTAGGTTAGTAGACAATATAAGTTGATAAATTAATTCATCTTAAATCAACCTAAAGAGGTCTAAATGTGATAATGTGTTTATAGATTTTTGACACATGTCGTCCATCCATCAAAGTGTCTTTTGTAACACTTAGTCGAATAAAATAACTAAGTTGAAATGGCATGCATATTACACATCATATCAAGGTCATTGATGACATGGAATTTCAATATTAAACCAAAATTTAAAAAATCCTAGTTGATAAAATGAATGGGTTTTGCAATTAAATGTCCTTTGCAACTAAATGGATCAAACAACATGGGTTTAGCAACTCATGAGTGATTAATTGCATATCTTTTTCTTGATTAGGATGTAGTCGCAAAATTTAATCGCAAAACCCCAAGATGTGTCGTTGTGTTTTTTTGTGTCCTTGTTTTTAAAAAAATAAATAAAATTGAAGTAAAATGTTTCTTTTGTTTACTTGTGTACTTTTTTTTTTTGGATGTAGGTTTAAAATTTGAAGAAATTTAAAAAATCACATTCTTCTTTAGGTTTTTGTTTTTCATTACTATAATTTATTTATCTTTTTTTGTTATGTATTCTTTTTAAAATCCATTTTAAATTTTATAAAAAAATATGTTTTACTATATTTCCTTTTGTTTGTTTCATTTATTTCCATTCTTTTTTTATAATTTCTTTTTTTTTTGGTTTTTTTTTTTTTCTTTTATCCTTTTTTTTTTTTCTTTTTGTTATTTTTTTTTTTTTTTTCTCCTTCTTTTTTATTCTTTTA
>Ga0116231_10001981_pt1 | contig 42697 bp, 28 predicted proteins | sample S1TSphgellanicum_2_FD_89695 | JGI IMG/M metagenome (GOLD analysis project Ga0116231, IMG submission 89695) | Host-associated microbial communities from peat moss isolated from Minnesota, USA - S1T2_Fd - Sphagnum magellanicum MG | ecosystem: Host-associated > Plants > Peat moss > Unclassified... | reverse complement strand
TGTTTTTTTATTTTTTTTTTTTTTTTTTTTTTTTTTTTTTTTTTTTTTTTTTTTTTTTTTTTTTTTTTAATTGTTTTTTTTTTTTTTTTTTTTTTTAAATTTATAAATTTATTCGTGTCATTTCACTACCCATTCATTCCTTTTGTAATGAATTTGTTAAATTGTTCATTTGTTTCAAGGTAGGGTTCTTTGGTTTTGATGTTCTCATTTCTCTTTTTCATGTGAGAGTACAACATTTGATAAAGAAAGTTGTGGAGATAATAATACTTGAAAAGTGTGGAAATTTTGGATGAACAAGAAGCATGTGAAATCATTGGGAACTTTTGGCCCCCATGTGAAATCATTGGGATATAACTACAGAAAATGATTGGAACATCGTAAGGAACAATTGAAGAAATCATTACAAATTTATGGAACAACAACAAGGTGAACTTATTGATACCATTGGGAACATTTTTAACATGTTGATGAGGGGCACCTCTTTCTCAACCAAAATATTCCTTGTTATGGCCAATAAAAGAAACAACGTAAAATCATTGTGTCGATTTCAAGATGATATGGTACATTGTTTTTACGTTCATGTAGATTATTACATCCACATCCTCGTATGTATTCATTCACTTGTTCTTAATTCCACAACCTTTATTGGCCATCTTTTGTTGTATTCAATTTTTGTTTTAAGTTTATTTCACCCACATTGAACTTTAGTTGTTCCATTCGTACATAAAACCTTTAGGGTTTTGCTTTCACAATCGCTTGTTGATGTTAGCAAAGTTACACATCGTATTCTTCAAAACTATTGTGAGTTTCCATAAAAGTAATTCCTAAAACTAAAAAACAACATAATATTGGAATGGTAAGAAATTTACCCATGACATTTATTTAATTAGTGGTGAGAAAAGTTATGATTTCATTTTATCGTATACTATTTTTAGTGTTTTGCTTTCACCATTATTATTAAGTTTTAATGAATCATGTCCACATTTGTGTGCACATTAAAAGTGACCAAATACCCTTTTGAAGGGAAGATATAGTTTAGGAAACTTTACATATAGCCTTAACTAAAAAAAAGTTATCATCAATGATTATATATGGTTGTGCCATAATTACAAAAAGATTTTGAATTTGATTAAAGGAAATGTGGGCAAGGGACCTAATTCTAACTACTTTTGCCCATGCCATTGTTGGATTGATATACCCAAAATTAGAAAAAGTTAGTCCCTATCCATACATTTTTAATTCATCTTGGTAACAATTTAATTATAATTATTGTGATGGCCATCTTGTTTTTTGAGTTGACCCATTGTCACCTCCTTGATTCTAAGTTCTCATATAAACCATCATAGTGCATATTTATTTTATGTGTGTATTTAAATAACCACAAGTTTAAAGCTTTAACAAGTTGTTCAATTAACTTTCATTGTGTATCTATAATGCATGCACAAATTCAAAATGTTTATTTTTTAATGTTTTTATTATTGTTCAATTTTTTTGTTCACCTTGAATAATTACACATGCTTGTGTTTTATACATGTATATGTATTAGGTTTGCATGATCAATGGCATGTAATTTTTTCCATGCTTGGCTTTTACACATATCAATAAGTTAATTTGGAATGTTATTAACAAGGGGCTTGGAAGGAAGGGGCATGCCTTGTATAAAAACATATCATTCAACAATATTTGACTCCACATCATTACTTAGGCTTCACAATGTGAAGCATTGGCCTTAGGTAGTTCATTTGATAACCAATCCATACAAAATGCATTGTCACTTTCTACATGAATGTTGCAAGTTGGAGGAAATCTAAAGGAAAATAACAATAATGATGGGTTTCAATGCTTGTGAATTGGCTCTTGTGTTATTTGACCTTTTAGTTAAAGTTGAATCGAAAGTGTATTATGAAGTAAAGCTCAATGCCTTGACCACCTCCAACATCTTTAGTGTTCCCTAAGTAAACCGTTCATTACACATCCTTTCCATTACTAACTTCACAAACATTAGGATGTTCCACCAATCAAACCCTTGGGGAGGATAACAATTCATCATGTGTAGAGCGCAATTAAATGTTGGGCAAAAAATTGGCCCAACTCTTTTGCTAAAATACTAATGTAATCTAAATCACATAGGGGATAAAGATTAGTTGATAGTTACCCATCTTGTATGTGTGTTAAGAGGTTATCCATTAATGGTATGTTAATTAGCTTGAATGCTCATGGTTTTCATGGGTGTTGGATGTGAATTTACTTTACTTAAATATCTGCCATGACCACCATCCCATGATGGGACTTGCAAGTTTTGAATTTAACCTTTCAAGTGTTAAATATTACAATTTTGAATAAAACTTTTGAGTTTGGACTTAAAAGTTTATTATCTTGGTATATGAATTTTAGTCATGTCACAATATTGATTTAAGTTTTTTTACAATCACATCTATGTGTTATTTATGACAATTTTAGATTGTTAAAAAAAATATTGAATTTAGCACATTCTTTGATGTTGATAAATGAATGGATTATCCAAGTTATGCCATTCCTATTTGGTTAATAAGGGTTTGGTTTTGAATTGTGCAAATTTTGTTTTGAACATATTTGTTAACTTGGTATGAATATATACACCTTTTATTAAAAAGCATATTGTTTAAGATAAAATAAGTCTTGTCCTAATGGCCATGGGGAAGGTTACATGGGTTGTCCAAGCCTTATCCTATAGGTTCATATATTTGATTTTGAAGAATTTTTAATTCCTTTAATTCAACCTATTCCAAATGTGTTAATTGAACATTTAAAATTTAGCTTAATTATCAACAATATGAAAATTACACCAAAGATCAATCTTGATTCAAAACAACCTTTTATATTCATATTGTAAACAAGTTATAACAAATGATGAATGTAACCTTTCTTGTCGCAACCCTACCCTTGGGCTTGCAAAGGTGCAAGCCAAGAGGGAGCCCGGGAGTCACGTTTCATGCTCCCATAAGTGGAAAAAATGTGAGGGAATGAACCTCCACATTTTTAAGTGAGCTCCCACTTTGGGAATTGAAGTCCCAATGGACTCCCAAATTTCTAAAGGGCGATTATAGGGGTTAAAATTCATTGTATTGAAGAGTTCCTTATATCAATGGAAAGCTTTTGAAATTTAAATGTCTAAAATGGGCTTGCATGACTCATTTGGGTACCTAAAACACAAGTTATGGCCAAAAGAAAGGTTGGGAGTCAAATGACCAATTTGACTTCCAATCACTAAAAGTAAAGAATCGCCTTGATTCCTTTGCGTGCATATGGCGTGCAACATACCGTTGGAAAGCTCTCGATAAGGGCTACAACTTTGCTTGAAACCTCATCTCAATCGAAGGTCTGCACACAAAGTTATGGGTCTCCAAAGTCGGAGGAGTCCTAGTTTTGAGAATTTCGGGACTCCCACTTGAGAGTCCTGAGACAAAATGCCATTTGGGTGTGGCCATGCACAAAGTAACCTATAACGGGGGGACATGGCATATTTCTATTGCACCACATGTCATAATCCAAACCATCCAAATATATTACCCCACTTTTGATTCATGTAGACCCTTCTAGACCATTTATTCTGAAAATGGACATTTTTGGCTTCATAATAGGTGTTGCATTTTCACAATTTGGAAATGATAACCTTTTTCATCCTATTGATTTCCATTCTCATAAGTTTTTTCTATTGAAATAAATTATGATATTCATGACAATGAACTCTTGACTATCGTGGATGCCTTTGACAAATGGTGTCATTTACTCAAAAAAATTCAACATAAAATCATCATGTATTATTATCATAAGAATCTTTAGTATTTCATGATTGTTCATGTTTTGAATCGATGCCAAGCTTGATGGTCATTATCTTTGTTTCAATTTTGATTTGTCATCATAGATAGTTTTGGGCACTAACAAAGGTAACCAAATGCATTATCCTATTATTTGTACTTCGCACCTAAAGAGGGAAATGAAGCCTACGACCAACAACATGATGTCATCTTCAAGCTTAAACATCTTCAACTTCAAACATTATGAATAATTCTTACTTACAAACCCTTTTTTTGTCAATTCATGAAGATTTGGAGAAAAATCCTTTTGTTATTGACATCAAAATAATCAGAATCAAGGTCAAGATTTCTTTAGTAATCACAATAAGTTTCAATTTCAAGATGATTTGTTATATCATGATGGATTTTTGTATCATTATAAGGAATTTGCAAATCAATAATTAATTTTTAGTTATAATTACCACATGTGATTGTTGGAAGGTTTAGTTGCCTTGGACAAGTTGCATAAAATTATAATCACAAAAGAAAATATATGGCACCAAGTCGCAATAGTGGTCACATGAAGATGTAACCACTATATTTGTGACTACATGCGATTATTAGTTATTTGCAACTACATTTGGACATTTTTGTAACTATTTCTTATCTTGGTCATATTTGCGACTATAATGCAACTAGTTTGCAACTATTTTGGTGTTCATCTTTCAATGTGAACAACATTTAGTTTAGTTTTCATCCAAAAAGAACAATTTATGTCCCATTAATTACAAATGTGACCAATTTAATTACAACCCTATGAATATACAGAAGTGTATTTTGTGAATTTTAAGGCATATAGTTGGGTGTATTAGGATTTATAAATGTATATTTTGAATTTATATGAACAACCATATTATATGTGTATTCAAGTATTATTATTAACATAAATGGCTTTGATATTGTGGTTACATTAAATAGTGTATATTTTGAGTATATTAAACTTTTATGTAGGATATTTGTTAAATATATTGTGCCCATATTACAAGTTTATCCAAACCATCTTATTATTCTTCTTAAAATGATCAAAAATGAAATTTATTATTATTATTATTATTATTATCATACATTTATATTAATTACATGTGATAAAAAATTAAATTTCAATATGATATTTGATTAAAATTTTAAAATAATAATATCTTATTACATAATGATCATAATGATGATGATGATCATATTAGAATGATAGGAAAAATAATTATATAATTATTGAAGTAATAATTTAAAAAATAAATTTTATTTATTAAAAAATGAAAATTTAATTATAATAAGTCATAATAGTTTTAACAAGTGACATCATAATAATAATAATAAATAGCTAACCTAGGCTAGCTACAAATTAAATTATTAAATTATTATAAATAATCAATTATGAAGTATTATTATATTAATATAATAATTACTATGAAATATTAATATATAGTTTTAAGTTTTTATATTTCAAATTTATAATTGATATTTATTAATTATTCATTATTCAATGATTATATTCAATTAATGATATATAGTTTTTATTTTTCAGTTATATAATTTTATTATTTTATAATAATTATTGTATTAGTTAGAATGGAAATCTAATAAATTATTATACAAATGCACAAAATAATTTTTGAAGGAAAAATATACTTATTGAAAATATAAAATATTTATTGTAATAGTTCATAAATAGCTTAATGAGTGAAGTAATAATATGAATAATAAAAATAAAATTGGCTTCCAACTATGTACAATAATAATTGAATTAATGTTATTATTATTATATATAATGATAATAATGGGAATAATTATAATAAAATAATTTGCGTAGGCGAGGTTTTAATTATTAGATATAAAAAAGCTAGCACTCAATATTTATAATTAATATTTAATAATTATTAAATATTGAATATTTCAGTTATTTTACTAATTAAATTGGTTGATAAATTATTATAATTAATATATATTTAAAATCAGATATTATTACTGTTTATTTAACTAATAAGTTAATTTATAATTAATAATAATGAAAAATATAATTAATTCACAATCATAAGATATTGATGATTATAACTATAAATAATTAGTAGTCTTATTAGTTAATTAGTTAGTTAATCAATTAGCTAGTTAGTTGTCATTTACTTATTTAATTATATATATTTCAAAATGAAAATGGAAGCTAAAACATATGGGATAATGTTTTTTAGTTGCAAGTAGTTTGCAACTAAAAATGTTTAATTGCAAATGACTTGTAACTAAATTTATTATCCCATATGTTTTGACTTTCATTCTCATCTTGAAAAGTATATAAACAAAATGTTTTATTTTTCATTTTCATATTTAAAAAGATGGGCATATGGGATGAGTCAATAAAAACAACTTAACCCAAAATAACATATAAATATTCATGTACTTACACTTAACTACCTATTTCCCTAACTTATTTACCTATTTTTTTACCTATTTACCTACCTAAGTAGGTATTCAATTTAGGTAGGTAAATAGGTCATATGTAGATAGGTGTTTATCCTAGATGGGCAAGTAGGTATATAGGTAGGTAGGTACTTAGTTCAACCTCCATATTTAAATATTTGAACAAATTTTCATTCTCATTGTACCATTTGAATTCCTTATGATTGCATTCACCAAATTCCTTGTATTGTCCTAATTTTATAAGAAAAAACTTTATATTATCATCTTTTATCCCATCCCCATCATATTCATCATTGATAACAATCCAAAAATCAACAAAACATAACTCACACCTTGATTTAACTTTAAAACCATAAATGTGTGCATTTAATTAAAATTGTATGACATTCAATTATAATGACCTTACAAATTTCATCAACATAATTTGTGGGTGGAAGTGACACGCTCCCAAGCTCTTTGATAAATTCAAAGGTAAGTCTAAGGTGAGAACAATGGAAAAGTACGAAGTTGGGGCACGTTCCCTGACTCACAACACTTTGGGGGTAAAGGGGCGTGCTGGAGCTTCAGGATGGGGACTAGGAAGAATGACAAGCATCAATTATTCACACGAACATGCACAAACCAAATAACAAGTTGGTTAGTGCATAATTTGAACATTTTTGAAAACCATTGATAATTTCAATTAGTAATCAAGTTAGATAATCAATTTTATAAGTTAAATAATTATCAAATAAGTTTTTTTTTCCTTCTCGAATAATGTAATTTGTTGTATTGTCCTATTTTAGTAATATTTCAACCATTTTCCTAGGTAAGACAAGTACAATCATGTGTTGTTTTAACTTTTAATATAGTCAATTGTCTTTTGAAAACATTAATAATGAAAGAAACATGTGCCAATGAATCCATGGTGCAAACAACCAATTATGTTTTGGAATAGGCCTTAATTGAACTTGTACTACCCAATGAAATAACATTTTGCCTTATGAAACAACTTTAAACCTATCATTTATTTGCTAAAACCTAATTACTCCATTTGTGCATAACTTTTTATTTAGGGTTTATGACACTTATCAATTATTGTTTTTAATATTGTTTCTTTTTGACATAAGTGGAATTAGTGTTCTTGTGCTCTTTTGAAGCTTCCTAATTGATTTGTGCTTTGTGATCATTGAAATTCTTTCAAACTTTGAACATTTCAATGTTTATTTGTTGAACAAGTGATCATTATTGGTTGATGTTTCAAGTGATTGTTGTGAAACAAGTCATGTGTTTTGCATTAGCTATAACAAATGTGCATCAAACCTAGTCATGTCATTGTTGTTCAAGCTTTGATCCATAATTGCATATGCAACTACCTTTAAGCATTCAATTGCATGACTTGACATTCATCATGCATATCAACTATTAAGAGGTAAGGTATTATTTGTGTTCCTTAATATTCAAGTGTTTTCTATTATCACATCAAACACTTGCCATTTGCAATTGTTGTTTATGTGTTGTAATTTGTGTTGCCATTTGCAACTTGTTTTGAAATGAAAATGTCAATTGAACCTTCACTTTTTGAAAAGTTTGATGTTCAACCTGCTTAAGATCAAGGTGACATGCCTTCACTTTATAATATTGTTGTGATTCATGATTTGTTTCGTAGGTTTGTAACCACTATTACACTAGAAGTTTGTGAATGCAAATTTCAAGATCCTTATGGTCTATCAACACACATTTTTTTGATTCCATGTGGTTGCAAGTTTGTTCCATGGGCCTTCGACAAACCAAATGTTAACAAACCTATTCCTTTTGAAAATGAAGAGGTTATTTGTTGTATCCTTTGACCTTTTTTTTGGTTTTGGGTGTGGTAATATTATAAGATAAAAAAACCTAAGTCCAAAATGGATTAATCTATTACAAAATAGAGAATGGGACTTCAAAGATTAACCATGAAGAAACATATTTGATGCACTCCCAAGCCCCTTGTTGAACCCACTTGAGGGTCCAATTATGTAGAGTTGCGGAAAGTTGAGACTTGAGGGTCGCTCTCGACTTCCAGCACTAAAAGGGGGTAGAGGGGCGTGTTAGAAGTCCCGGGATTAGACTTGGAAGAGGGATTAGATTATCAAGCTTGAATCTGCATCCAAAACCAACCACAAGAGGGTTAGTTAGCATTCGAGAACACCCTTGTGTGTTGGGACAAGCCACAGGCACTTTGACACACAAGACTAACCACGGCCCGAACTCGGGGGAAGGCACCACCTTCCCCCATATAGTATTCTCTGTGTCTCACCACGAAGGCTAGATCCGAATGACTCTTTTTCCCGGGACTCCCAAGTTGGAATCCCGAAATTGTCCCGGGTTGGAGTCCCGGGACTTTGGACGCTCATAGCTCCTCGCCCCGAACTCAGATTGGGATGAGGTCTAAACAAAAGTTTTAGCTCTCGTTGAAAGCTTTCCAACGCCATGTTGCACTCCTTGAGGAGACGTCAGGAAGAGGTCGATTCCCGAATTTTAGTGGTCGGGAGTCAAACTGGCAGTTTGACTCTCGATCCTTCTTTTGCCTATAACTTGGGCTGCAGATGTCCAAATGGCCCATGCGAGGCCATTTTGGGCATCTAAACTTCAAGACCTTTCCATTGATATAAATAATGCACCAATGCGAGGAGATTTGACCCCTCAAATCGTCTTCTAAGTTTTCGGGAGTCCCGTAGGACTCCATTTTCCCACTTTTGGGAGTGTGAGTTGCAATCTCACACTTAGCCCCAAAGTGGGGTTGCGACAATATTAATGTTGCTTTTATATATTTTTGTGAGGTTGCATGATGACATTTTGTGACGTGTTCCCAAGTCCCAAATTAGCCCCAAGTTGGGGCCAAGTCATTCAAGTTGCGAAATTTTTGGGACTCGGGGCACGCTCCCAGCTTTTAACACTAAAGGGGGGTGGGAGGGGCATGCTGAAAGCTCCGGGATTAGATTAGGAAGAGGGACAAACTTCCTTAGTTATCGGTCCTGATCCAAATCCAACCAACAAGTTGGTTAGAACTCATTCTGCACACTTCTAGTGTTAGGACAAGCCATGGGCGACCTTGGATTCACTTGACTCACCACGGCCTGGACTCAGGGAAGCCACCACCTTCCCCCATATAGTATTCTCTACAGCTCTCCGCCGCACTTGCATCCAAATGGCTCTTTTTTTTGGGACTCCCAAAGTGGAGTCCTGAAATTATCCCAGTTTAGACTCCCAGGACTTTGGGCGCTCATAACTTCTTGCTCCGAACTTGGATCGGGACAAGGTCTAAACCAAAGTTGTAGCTCTCCTCGAGAGCTTTCCAACAGTGTGTCACACTTCACCTACACGCACCGAAATCGGGTCGATTCTCGACTTTTGATTCTCGACTTTTAGTGGTCGAGAGTCAAACTACCAGTTTGATTCTCGGGCCTTCTTTTGACCATAACTTGTGCTGAAGATGTCCAAATGACTCATGCGAGGCCATTTTGAACATCTACATTTCAAGACCTTTCCAACGGTATAATAAACGTTTCAATGCGAGGTGTTTTGACCCTTGCAATCGCGTTCTAAGTTTTTAGGAGTCCCGGAGGACTCCCAAGTCCCATTTTCGGGAATGTGAGTGGCGACCTCACAACAATCTCAAAGTGGGGTTGCGACATTTTGCATTATTATAACTTTTTAAAAGGTAAGTTTTTCATTTTGAACATGTTGAAAACAAGTAGATCAAGGTCATATACTTTGACAAAGGACCCATGGATGATATTTCATCACATAGAACTTTATTTGAACATGTATTATACCTTTTATGATGGAATGCACACTTCAGGAGTTTATTTTTCCTTATGCACTAGACCTTTTGTCAGAATTACATTTAACATTTGGATTAGGAAAGGTGCACTTGACACTTTGGTTTTTATTATCAAATTTTTGACTTTGGATTGCAAACCAAACCATATGACAATTGGTCTCTTTGAGACAATTTTTTTTTATTAGAGTTGGTTTTATTGATCAATTTTTGCTTGAAGAATGTGGTCTTACAAACAAAATCATATTTTATGTCAAATTTTTTTTAAAAAAATCTATTTAATGACAAATGTTTTCAAGTTGATTGTGAATTGTGATGTTTTGGGGATGTAGACACCATTGGAAGCTAATTGTTTTGTCCATGTTTTTATGAAGGCTTACTAATATCCCATTAGGTCAATGAAAAGGTGAATTATAGTTTGTAGCCAATGAATATTAAGGTTACTGAAGTTGGGTGGTTTTTTCAATTTATAAAGAATTGTTAGTTTTAATTTTTTAAATATTCTAAAATCAAAGAACTATCAATTTCAATTCTTTGGAAAAAAAATAAAAATCAAAGAACCAATGATTTTCATGAAAGAATTTTTAGAGGGCAATTGTAGGGGTCAAAATTCATTGGATTGAGACGTTCCTTATATCATTGGAAAGCTCTTGGAACGTAGATGTCTAAAATGAGCTCACATCACCATTTGGACATCTGAAACACAAGTTATGGCCAAAAGAAGAGGTGAGAGTCAAATTGATAATTTGACTACCAACCACTAAAAGTCGGGAATTGCCTTGATTTCCTTGCATGCAGGTGGCGTGCCACAAATCGTTGGAAAGCTCTCAACGAGGACTACAACTTTGCTTTAAATTTCATCTCAATCGAAGCTTTATATAAAAAGTTATGGGCCCCGAAAGTTGTGGGAGTCCTAACCTTAGGAATTTTGGGACTCCCACTTGGGAGTCCCAGGACAAAATGCCATTTGGATGTGGGCTTCGTGTGGAGGCACATAATATACTATAAGGGGGAAGGTGGTGGCTTCCCCCAAGTTTGGGCTGTGGTGAGTCTTGTGAGTTTGAGTTTACCCGTGGTTCATCTTAACAGCAAAAGTGCTCCAATTATACACTAACCAACTTGTTGTTTGGTTTTGTGCAGGTTTGTGTGAGTGATTAATTGCTTGTCATTCTTCCTAGTCCATCTCGGAGCTCCAACACGCCCCTTTTACCCACAAAGTGCTGCGAGCCAGGGAATGTGCCCCAACTCCTTGCTCTTTTGTTGTTTTCATTTCAAACTCACATTAAAGTCTATCAAGGAGTTTGAGGGTGCATCATATTTGGGCTCCTATTAATATGGACTTTATTGCTTTTAATGAATGGAATTTATTACCACTTAAACCAATCATACCACAACAAATTAAAAATTTAACATTGTAAAATGGACTTTTGTGAACTCTTGTTTAAAAAAAAAAGAGTCACATTCTTGTGCATTTACCCAAATCAACCATAGCATCAAATTGACCTAGGAGAGGCTTGACTTGGAAGCTTAAATAACTTGTCCCCCAAGTTCAATTTGATGCACATTAACTTATGCTAGCAAGTAAGATGAGATAGGAGTCATATGTATTTGCTTCATTTTTGGATTATGTTCATGCATTTGATTGAAAAAGGGTTCACATGATGTTGGTTCTTTGAATGCTTGATCCCAAATTCAAGGATTTATCTATTGTGAACAATTATGTGCGAAGAGGAAAAATCGCAATTGCACCAACAACATATGACTATGTAACCCTAATCCCCCTTTTGACAATGGTTTATTGAAAAGTCCATTATGTTGCAAATCCAACAAGAAGTTCTATTGCCCAATAACTACCACCTCTGGTTGTGTTTGATGTGAGACAACAATCTCTAGATGACATTGTAGTCAAGCTAGGCCATCGCGTCCAACATAATGGGCAAGGACAAGACCATTCCATGACATCAAGGTCTGGGGTGGCAGATTCACGATTAAAAGACAATTCATGTTCAACAGACACATGCTGGTCACTATTACAAGTGTATGATCATCACTAGAAGATTATGTCATGTGACATGGCCAAGAAAACGACATAATCTGCCACCCCAGATCTTAATGTAGGTGACAGGGATTTCACTGCACAAAAAACACCAATGCTAACAAATAGTGGTACTCACTTTAAATGAATTAACTTGGGAATTTTCTTTTTCATGCAAGTCCAATTTAAACAAGAATGGAATCACACTGCACATGTACCCATCTGGCATTCTGCGACAGGATTGCACTAACGACACTTGACAAACTGCTAAAGTTACACACAGGGACAATCTACAGTTCTGGTAACAATGTGCCCATATAGTGCTGATAGGTTGTTGGCACCTCTTGTTTTAGAGCGATTGCTGTCAGATCGTCCACTAGCTTACTGCAATGACATACAGTCCCGGTTCATAATTGTATGCACATTGATTTGAGGCATTCACATGAGAAATGCTAACCTTTACTATGATGCCAAACTTTCCTATGGCACATGTATGTGGCTTACCCATCACAAGGAAACGCTGCAGCATGTCCATTCCTGTTGAAAATCTAACATTCACCCATAGGGGTTGTGCTCAGCCTCTTGTCTTTAAGCAATCCACTACTACCCTTGTGGTGGCAGTGGTGAAACCAATTGGGGTGCATCATTTGTTGACAATTTCTGCTTCAGTTCAAAAATCTCCACCTGAAAAGAAGATATTGACAGCCTTCTTTTAGTTTCCAGATCATCCCTCTCAAAACATCAAAGAATTTTGGAGCAATAAAAATGCACTCTGTGCACTGCCCTGATGTCTACCAATTGCATTCTCATGACAGTGTAGAATAATGGAACTCAGGTCAAGTCTCCTTCAAGAGCCCATCAGAAAGCTCCTCACACTCTAAACCCTAAACCCTAAACCACTAATATATGGAGTAGTCCCATTGGCTTAGAGGCTGTGACTAAGTTGGAAACACTGAGAACATCATCCAGAGTGAGAGACACTGAGGAAATGAAAAAAAATTTGTACCGAAAAGCCCAAGAGTTTTTCTGTGTACCTGTAACTGAAATGCCCTTGAGCGTTCTCCTGCCAAAACCCCCCTTGTAGTTTGCAATTCCTGCAAAAAATTATGAATTGGAAGGTACCTAATTTATTAGATAGTTGAACTACAGGCATCAAGATGTGATAGGAGAAAATTAGAGTCTTCTGAGGTGGGTGGGTTTGCACATGATTGTGATTAAAGCTAAGGATTTGGTAGCTCTCATCATGCTCAATGCAAATTAGGACTGTATCATACCTTCTGAGTATCCTCAACAACAGCTTTAAGAAAGGCAAGGTCATGTTCCAGGCGTAGATTTTCAGCATGTACTACATTACAAAGGTTGTTGGAGTCTTCTTGTGCCTGTTCAGCAGCAGCTACGCGGTCCTTAAGCTCCTGCTCTGCCTCAAGTGCACTGGCCAACCGGAGCTCCATCTTTTGCTTGCTATTCAACACTGATGCCAAATTTTTCTCTGCCTCCTCTTTACCTCGGACTGCAGCTGCAAGCTCCCCCTCAGTGCGCTCGTTCTTGCGGACAGCAGCTGCCAGCTTCTTCTCAAATTTTCTTTGGATTCTGTTGATGAGGAAGGTCCGCTGGTCCACAGAATCAGCATCCTGAAGCTCCATTAGGAGCTCAATGTCAGAATTTCCGTCAAGGGTGGTCCTAAAAGCTTCAGACAGATATCCAGTGTTCCTTGAAGTGGGTGTGTTTGCATTTGCCTCACTTGCACTTGACCTTCTTCTTGCAGATCCGGTTTGTTCTGAGCTATCAAACACCATAGCTTCAAGTGAAGACTGTGTCCTACTGGAAGAATTTGTAAGCCTTTTCATCTTCTTCATATTGCTTGATTTTGGGGATGCCAATACAGCTGCAGCTTCACCAAATGTGTTTTCTGCATCTCGGTACTGTGCTTCCGAAACCTTGACACAAAGGCAAAAAACTCATGATCAAGAACTTGTTTTAGCTCGTACCAAGCTTCTTCTTCTCTCTGCCAGAAGCAGTAGCCATTGGTGCACACCCATCACTTCTTCATAGCCAATTTCAGTTAGCGCACTGCCTACCTTAGAGTCCTGTGAAGGTGTACTCATGACTGACGAGCTTCCTTCCATTGATTTAGATGATGCATCCCGTTGCCGAATGCTGGTCTCTTTTGCTGCTCCTGCTGCTGTGTGCATGAGTGAAAACCGCTTCCGGAGAGGAATCAGACCAGAGATGGACATATCTTCCATTGCTCGGAAAGGTGATGAATGGTGGTGGTGATCAATCACAGGCAATTGTTGTTGTGTTTTAGAGACTTTGACACAAGCACATGGTATTCCTGCTCCCCTCAAAGATGAGTATGGCACTACACTGGCTGCTGCTGCTGCTGCACTACCCCGACTCTCACTCAATTCTGCTGCTAATCCTGAACTACTACTCCTTGGAGGACTTGCTGGTGTCGAATACTCTGATGGTGGAATGTACAGTACTTGCACCTGTGCACAAGTCATCATGATTCCGTAATGTTAAATCTAATGACTTCCCAAAATCAATGATGGAAAGAAAACAAGACATGAAACTGGCAGTTTCATCAGGAAAAAGACAAGGGAGGATAGAAAAAGGATTACCTCATTTGAGGCCTTGTTTCCATATCCTCCAAAAGCAATAAGGAATATTTTGCCCTTACGCTGAAATGGCACCAAACTCAAACCCTGCCAGTAGTTCCCTCAGTAGATTCAGAACCAAAGACAGACTCAAGCTTTGATCTGTATTATCAAGAGTTAGTGAAATTTAGACATTTTTATCTTCAATCGAATGTTCACTGCAGCTTGAAACTGAAAATGATAAATCAATGAGATTTGAGATCAAAAAACTCCACATAAACATTTTGAAGGTAACCAAGCCATTGTCTCTGTTTCCAGCAAAACCAAAACTAACATGACAAGAATGAATAATGGGTGTGGCCATAACTTTATGAGTGTCACTCACAAAGTATCATACCATACCTTCAGGGAACTTAGTTTGTTTATCCACATCCAGGAGGAGTCAGAGTCAAAACATGACCCAAAAAAACAAGCACTTGAGAGTGAGTATTTGAGGAGACCTGGTTGGCAAGAACTGAGTTAGGAGGTGCAATAGCTGCAATTGACCAGGTCATCTTTGCAATGTCCAACACCAGGCTGTCTAAGACACCTGCAACACCTCCAACATTCAGCCTCATGTAAGCACTCACACAGATTCTAACACTGCATGTCAATCCTAGAAAACCCTAAACCCTAAACCCCAATCTTGAACCAAAACTGTTGCATCCATTGAAGGCCATAACTTGGAACCTCTTGTGGTGGGTAGATACACTGTCTTGTTACTCTGACATCTACTTGGGTACCTATTCTTGATGTTTGATGACCAAATTGATCTCTTCATCCAGTTAGGGGTTTGAGCTGAAATGCAACAAAAAAAACTACATAGTGAAAAATAAATAAATAAATAAAATTGTTTGAAGAGAGATAAGGCAGAAATGTACCAAACCCACGAGATTCTCCGCCAACAATGTACCATTTATCACCAACCAATACACCAGCATGCCCAGCCCTAGGAGATGGAGATGCACCTTTGTTTTTTAACCTAGACCATTCCATCTATCAATCACGAAAATGCACAAATTTCCATGTTTAGAAAGCTGCTCCACCTCTACCATCTTAGTCTCAGTCTGTGTTTAAGTTTACAAAGTAAAGATTAGCCTTCCACATTGACAAAGTGAGAGAATGTCTGCAAATTTGCTAGAGATGCATGGTAGGATGAAGCAAGCATGAAACAACCCTTTTAGCATCCAAATCTAGATTGATTATATGGATGAAAAATCCCTCACCGTCTCAAAGTCAAGAGCATAAATGTCATTTAGTGGCTTGGACTTGGACACTCCCCCAAAAATTAACAGAAATCGATCATCATACATAGCAGCAACATGCTTGGAACGTGGTGAAGGACCTGTACCTCTGCACTAGTCCAGACCCACAATGCCAGTATAAAATCCATTCTTCAGAGTCTGATGACAACCTGAACTCAGGATGTCCAACGTAGAGAAAAAGCACTAGGGTGAAAGCAGCAGGGTGGGTAGTTGGTGCACTGACGTGGTGTGAAGCGGTAGCCACATGAGCGACTTGAGGTCAAGAATGTGCAGGTCATTCATTTTGTGTCCCTTTGAGTCCTCACCTCCAAACATAATTAATATACTCCCTGCTCGTGTCACACTTTGCCCACTCCGCGCTGCCTGAAGCAAAATAACCCCCTTGGCAATCAGATTAAAGCAATGGCATATAAAAACCCACCACTACCATGCAGGGGGGTTAGGGAGAAATAATAATGAGCAGAGGAATAGCTCAAAAGGGTAATGAATGGATAATCTAGAAAGTGGCCCAAGAGTTCAAATTGTGCCAGTCCTGAGCATGTGATGTACCGGAATTTCTCCTTTTGCTGCAATTTTAGTCCAAAGGCGGGTTTGCAGATCAAAAGACCAAACTGCAAACAACACCAAGCAGTACTCCCCATTTTGGTAAGAAAAAAAAACCATCAAACATGCATCACACCTTGATGACAGCTGCTCCAAATTCTTCACAAGCAGACAATGTGAAGGCCAGGGAAACAGAAAAATACTGGGTGAGTTGAAACAATTGAGTGTAAGAATTGCACAAATTGATTAACAGCCATATATATATACCTTCAGTTTGGTCACCAATTGGGTCCATGTCTCCAGCAACCAAGAGAACTGTTTTGCCCCAAGATATCTGAAATCATCACCAATTGCCCAGAAGAAGAACACTTAAAAAAAAGGCTGCAGTAAACATGTCATCTTCAACTCTTGGAAACCTGCCCTAAACTTGAGCAATGCATGGGATCTACTTCTTTCTGTCCATCCGAAATAAGCCTTTTCAGATTTAAGCCACTCCACCATTTTTGTTTGCTCATCAAAATGTCCAATTTTTACTATGAAGAAAGTCTTTTTTTGTCTCACCATACTATGGCCCTTGCATGCAGGCAATCGTTGTCGTCTTACAGATTTGGGCATCCCTCCTTGTGTGGGTGTTGAGGGCCCAGCTTCCACTATGCCCGACCACATCATTTTGCCAAGGTGTAAAATCTGATTTGCAAAATTCACTGATAAGCAAGTTAGGGTCCTCGGGATCAGTCACCACACAAACAAAGCCTTGAGGGACATGACACCCCACCCCCAAGCCATCGTACAGGAAAGATTTAGGGTAGAATAGAACCTCTGATTTGATCAGTAGAATAGTTTGCAGTAAAAAGTTAGAAGCAAAGGTGTGTTGTTTGAGAAGTAACCTGCACATCATTTGTGGATCCAGAGGCAGTGTTTCCACCTGTGACAAGCATCTTGCGCCCCACAATTGTTGCCGCGTGCTGCCCCCATGCATTAAACCTGTTATTTCTTGGGGCACTTTGCATGAACATCTTCTTCTTTACTAAGTTCAAGTCATGGGTTCAAATTTTTTTCAGAGAGGACAAGTTTTGAAATATTGCTTGACAGCTTTAAATGGATGTCAATTGTACCAATAAAGTAAGCCCCCCATTGGAGACAGGTACCTATAGAGAGACCTTTTGCCAACCACCCAAGAAGAGAGAAGTCAGGCTCTAATAAGGGCTTTGAGTTAACAAACATACTCAGGAAAAACTCTCTCACAAGACCGACAGTAATGAGGGGGAAAAAACTCGGCCACATGATAGTGGGTAGGCTCAACAGAACCGAAAAGAGAAAGAGAAAACTAAAAAAGAACCCAAAGAAGAAAGAAGGAGAACATTGTGAAAGGGAAATGGACACACAGAGAAGAAAGAAGAACATCAAGAGCAAATCCAGAATTAGTGAAGCAAATAGATTTGACAAAGAAAAATTGCATATATTGGATTGGAACTGAAGATGGATTCATGGGTATGTTAGGTTTTTTTTTTGCTGGGGGTTCAGGGTTTGGGAATTGTGTGCAAGAAGAGAACAGAGAAAATCTGGTTATGGAAGAGGAAAGCTCACATAGGATCGGGGTTCAGGTTTTTTGCCATGAGGATGGACAACAGTCCAGACTAGGTGCTCATCCACATTCTCAAACCTGGTTTCCAAACTCGCAGCTTGTGCCACAGCAGTTGCTGTTGGAATATGATGGCGGGTTGGTGTCCTCATAGCACTAGGAGAGGGTGTAGTGGCATTGCTGAAAGCCTCCCCCTGCAGCTTACACAAAGCCCAAATAGGTCTTGAGTTTGCACTCCTATTGCAGCAACAGCAGCTTGTACCCTAGTCCAGCTGAGATGGGTACAAGCTTGAAGAAGCAGAAGAAGAACACTAGAGCTTCATCATGTCTGGGAGGAAAAAAGAATGCATCCAGCTAGCCCCAGCCCCAGCCAGCCTTTGGCATTGAATCTAACTCTACAATGTGTCAAGTCTCAGACAAGCAGCTCTCACACATTGTGAGGGATGAAGAAGAACCAGAACCAGAACCAGAAGAGAAGGGGCAGCTTGTAACTTACTCTTGCAAACTGCAGCTGTGTTTTTGTCCTACTTGAGGGACTGACAAATCCATGATCAGCTCCATACCGCAACTTCTTCTCCTCTCTCATCATGACTTTCTTCTTACTTGATGAAGAAGAAGGTGCATCCTCCTCTTCTTCCTCCTCCTTTTTCCTATTCCGTGCCCTCTCTAGAACAGAGCTACAATCCATCACTAACCTGCTCCTGAGCTCCGGATAATAACTAGAATCTTCTTCTTCTTCTTCTGCCACGAGCTTCCCATTTGGCATTCCTCCTCCCAGCTGATGATGGGCCGGGGATCTAGTTTCAGGAATAGCAGCTACAGGCCCGCTAGTCCTCCTGCTCCGCTCCATATCCTTCATCTCTGGAATCCCTACGGTTTCTTTACTGCTGTGAAGATCAGGAGATGGTTGTGTAAAAGGACATTGCAGATGGACAGCATTCTCCTCCATCCACCTGCCGCTTGCACCCAAGATCCCAACTCTTCTCATCTTCTTCTTCTTCTGCTTCTCTCCATGAACAACTTCCGAAGCTCCAAATTTCGCACCCTTTTTCTCCTTTCTCAAATAGCCAGAAAACCCACTTGGGAATCCATCCCTAGTAGCACTTCTTCCACCACCCCCACCTTCCTTTCTACCGTCTGCATCATCTGCACCTTCACTTCCCTGCTGTTGTTGTTTTTCAGCATCCTCCATAGCTCCCAGAGTTTTTGTTTCTTGGGGGGTTTTTTTTGGGGTATTTGGAGTATCAAATGTGCAACATTTTCTTTGTGTGTCTACACTATTTCTAGTGGTCAAGAGAAACACCCAGAGTAGTTTTTAAGAAGCAGCAGCAAGGGAGAGAGAGACAGAGAGAGTCTGAAGGTGCTGCTGCTCTTCTCTACTAAGTCTAATCTACAACTCTACTACAACACCCACATTTGGCAATGCACAAGAGTGTGTGACCCAAAAACAAGAAGGAAAAAGATTCAAGAAACAAAATGGGTGATGAAGAAGAACAAGATGATGGAGAAGAACAAGAAGAAGATGTAGAAATCCAAGTTTACAATGATGGAGCTGCTGCTGCTGCTGCTGCCTGCTGGGCTACAAACTCCCCTCTTCCTCCAACTACAAAAGCACAAGAGAACAAAAAGAAGGAGAGAAAGAAAGGAAGAAAGGAGCTCCAAGGTTAAGTAAAAGAAAAACCAAAAGCAAAAGAAAAAGAAAAGAAAAAGAAAAACCAAAGGGACCTATTCACTCAGAAACTCATGTTAAAAGAAAAGAAATGGCATGGATATCTATATATATGGGCATCCCAGTGTTTTGTGACGGGTATTTGGTCCGAAAATACCCTCCGGTTCTTTAGTTTTTGAATTTAACATTTCAGAGTCAGAAGAGAACTGCTGGTTCCGGAGGAGGGGGAGTTTTTTTTCTTAATAATAAATTTTCTGGAAACTGAGAACCGTCGGGTTCGGTTATTTCAAACCGTAGTAGCCAAAGAGCAGCCGGGTCTTGTGGAAGAGGCGACGGGTTTGGCGGTTATTTAACCTTTTTTTTCAAGGAGTTTGAGACCCGTGGCTATACATGGGAGCTTTTGGTGCTCGATTTTTCTGAGAACCATGATTATATCCGGGAACTTGTGGTGGCTCGATTTTTCTGAGAACCGTGGCCATGAACCGTCTTAATTCTTTTCTACGATTTTGTGATGTAGACAAACTGGCAGCAATCGGCGACAAGAAGATTTAGCCAAAATCGGCTATGGACCAGATAATGAAAGTGAGAGAGCAGCACTTAAAGAATAATCGTCTTATATTTTGGCTAAACCTGCTGGAACGTGTTGTAAAAAAATTCCAGCAATTTCTTTTCCTCTCAAAATCTAGCAAAACTTAAGGCCATTTGTTTTTCAAAAAAAATCCTTTTGAAAAATGTTGAATTTCAGGTCCAGAAAAAAAGAGTTATATATATTATCTCATAATTCATTCATGTGTGAATTCCACCAAAAGGGTATTTATTATTAATTCAAGTCCCCAATCACACTTTGTATTTTATATCCAAGAATTGTTTTTTCATGGTTCTACTTTGAGTGTGAATTCTAACCAGTTCTAATCTAACAAGGCATCACAAACACGCTGGCCCTGCCAATAGCCAAAAGATGTTGTACATCTACCTACTGTGTTCACACTCTGAATACCCAAAAAAAAATCCATTCCAATCTAAACAGTCTAAACACTTTCACCAAAGAAACCCGTTCAACTAATGTGAAACCGGTTTTAATAAGGTAAAACTTCCAAAAGTTGGATCCAATGCTATATAGTCCCTGTCCCTGTGGGGGCAGGGCCCAACAAAAAGGTCCGCTAGTTTCATGGTCCAGTTCTTATGCTAGTTCTATCAAAAAGTGCTGCTTCAGGTTTGAGTCATAAGAACTTTAAAAATTAATTACTAATTATTGATTAATTAAAATAAATAAATAACTAAATAACCCAAAAAGAGAACAAGAGAAAAATAAAAATCAAAAAATAAATAAAAATCAAAGTCCAAACAAAAGATAATACCTAAAAATCACAAAATGCACAATGGGGAGCCCTATGAGAAAAAATCAAGTAACTTAAAAACATAACCCCCCCCCCCCACCCAAATAATCCCTCAGATACCCGGAGGGGGTTTGGTGCAGTGTCTAATAACCGCCCAAGAATGGTTCAAAGTTCAAGCTGACAACAAGTTAGAAATGGGAAAATATTCCCATGAAATTCTCGGAAAAATGAAACTCTGCAATTTTCAGTACTAGGTAGTAGTAACACGAGGTGAACATTTTCCTCAAAAGAATAAATGGAATTTATTTATTTATTTGTTTATTTATTTTGGTGAAATGGTGCAAAAATTTGCGCCCAAAAAGAAAAAAGAAGTTTTAAAAAATATATTCTTTCACAGATTGTTGAAAATTTAGCCAAATTTGATCACAACCCCCCCAAAAAAAAAGGGGGTTTTGCCAGATTTATACAGGTTCCTAGTGTTAGGTCAATTTTATTTATTTATTTATTTATTTATATTTTTTGGGCCAGATTTTCTACAGTTTTGAGAGTTTTCTCAATAACTTGTTGCCATTAATGTTAAATCCTTTTTGGGATGATTGCCAATAGTGCTCCATCAAAAAAATGAAATGAAATAAAATAAAATAAAATAAAAATCAGAAAAAGAAAAAGAAAAAAAAGGGCTGGTGATGAGAGCTAACAAACATTACCTGGATATTCCATGGCGAATTTTCGCCAAATTTCAACCTGAAAATTATGATTTTGACCTATACAAAGGATTTTTCATGAAAAAAAAAAAAAAAAGGACCCAAATTCACCAGATTTTGAAGAATTTTTTTTTTTCCCTCTCCAATCACTAAATTTTAATGATAAGTTCCAAGAACATTAAAAGTATTTAATTAATTTTTAAAAAAAATTCATATCTAGTAATGTACCCAAATTTTGCTAAATTATTTTCTGGGATGATCATCACTTTTGGCTTACATCACAAAATCCTTAAAAAAGAAAACCCTAATCTTTTGGCTTACACAACCTAATATTACTTTTTTTCCTTTTGAGTTTTGCACTAGACTAGTCTATGTATAGTCCCTAGACTCAAATGAAATGTCAGAAAACGTTCACTAACAAGATCACTAGAGATCCAAACCAAAATCCCCCCCCCCCAAAAAAAGAACAGACAGTTTATTAATGGTTTTTGTAAGTTTGTTTGATTACACAGAATTTTGGATGAGGAGAAGTAATGGAATCCCAAGTGTTTTAATTAGTAAGTAAGTACAACTTCAAAGAGAGATCCAAAATTTCAAAAGATCAGAAAACACCAGAAAAATGTACTTTGTTGGCCTTGGGTTTAGGGTTTAGGGTAGGCAAGGATATATTATTATGTTTAGATCCATTATAGAGTATATATACATATATAGTAGCTTAAGGGATTTTTATAGGCCCCTAGGTAATAATAAATAATAGGTCTTTTTTTTTTTGTTATATGAGGATTTTAGAAACATGATAATTTGGCTTATGTAGAGGATTTTTTTATTTTAAAGATTATGGTTTTTTGCATCATGAAATATATGAATTTCCCTAATTCTTTCTTTTTTTGCCTTAAGATATTATTTTAATGTAAATGGCAAAAGGTCACAGTGTGACTCTCACCCCTGGTTACTTTCATGGTTAGGGTACTGTAGGAAAGGGTATTTATTAGTTCAGACCAGACCAAAAATGGTGATGAATTATAAATAAATAAAAATTCAAGCAGCCAATGAGATGCCTCAACATGGACCTAAAAGGGGCCCGATTTTTTAAAGGGCATTGGGGTTTAGATTCTTCCATGGAGTTTGGGTGTTCCCACCCTGTTTCTAGTGTGTTCTCACACCAGGCAAGGAGACTCAATGGTGAGTTCTCCAAGTTCCCAATAGCATCACATTTTATCCTACAAGCTTTGCCCAAAATTCCACACCCTTGGTAACCTGTATAGCAATGGGTACTCCCAGTGCAATTTGTACTTCATACTTTGATGACTAATAAATGATAGGTACCTGGTGTGTGCTTTCAATCCCAAGGAGATCAAAGTTGTTATCATCAAATTGCACTACTAGGCAAACTCTCTCACCACTTTAGGCTAGTCACTCATCATAATATAATATATGTTTGAAAGTTATATATATATATATATAACCAAGTTCCTAAAATCCTTAGGCCCAAAAGTGCTTCTTTTTATGTAATAACTTTTTTTTCCCCTTTGAAATTTGTGCCTAGCTTTTTAATCCCTTCATTCAGGTGGTAGTACTTTGTAACTTTGTTGTAATTCCATCCTAAGTACTTAGCACTAATGGACTTTGGGATGGATCCCAAAGAGTTGAAACTCCAATACTATTTTGACCTAGACCAACTAGTTTTTGGACACCTCAATGCTCATGTCACATGTGTTGTTTATTGTTTCTAGGTCAAAATGGAGTTGATGGCATTTGATATGCCCAAGTAGTGGGTAGTGGTAATAAAAGTACCCCCCACTCTTGGAGTTGTTAGGAAGAGGTATTATTACCCCAGGCCAAAAAGGTTGTTAATTTTAGGAAGAGGAATGTCATGGAGCCAAATGACACTAGGAGCTCAACATGCTCTAGGAGGGCCCAGTTTCCCCTTTTTTTGGGGGGAGTAGGTGGGGTAGATTTATTTTGGATTTTTAGTGTTCCCACCATGTTCCCAATGAAGTTCATAAGTTCCCATGTGTTCCTCAAGCTTTTAGGGAATAGCATCACACTTTTTATCCCATATGGACCATGGTTGGCCCAACATTTTAACCCTTGTAACCTATATGTAGCTAGATAATACTTTTAGTTTGGGGGTGTGTCCATAGTGTGAGTTTTTCCTTTTTTTGTGATGGACCAATCAAATAAGCCCGTCACACCCCCCCAAAAAAAAAAGTCACTTTGGATGCAAACCCTCAACTTATATGACTCCAAACTAACAATAGGTGTTCCAAGCAAATAGCAACAATAGATGAATGTTATGTCATGTTTCTTTGCCTTTAAAATTAAAGAAATTTGTTGGGTTTTGGGGGCAATATTTTCAAGCTTACTTTTGAGGTGCATGTCAACCAGGAATATGTAGGTACTGTATGCGCAGAATATTCTTATTTTTTTGTTACTACTCAAAAATCAAACCACATTTGCAAGAGATTTCAGTAATGGAAGTTGTCACATTTTTATTTTTTCTTTCTTTCTTTTCAAGTTTCTCCAAGGTGGTTTGTCTTTGGCTACAAGGGTTAGATTGTTGGTGGATTTTTGGCTATTAATTCTCAAAGGATAAATCTAGGCAAATTTCTAACAAACCGGGGAAACTCCAAAGTCAAAATTCCAAAGGAGCACTCAACAACAAGCTGTTGAGACTACATATCAAACAAAATTGGCCAAGGAACAAGCAAAGAAAAAACATACATCTGAACCTCATTGCTCAAATTTCAATGCGTATACAAAAAATTAAAATCATAATCTTGAAACAAACCAAGAAAAAAAAAAAACTTTTGAAAGTATTCAACCGTCTCAACTGCCCATTGCAACAAAAAGTGTTTTGCAAAACATGGTTAATTGATCATAACATCATACAAGCCACAATAGAATCACATAAACCATCTCATAAAGACATCAAAATAGAACATCAACATGGAAACAAAAAAATGGTAAGTTGTAATTTGAAGTGGTATCCATTTAGGATTCACCAACTTCACTTATACTAAAAACTAGCAAACACTTGTGGCAGCTTGCAAGGCAACCAAAACCCTAAGGATAGGTTAATTTTTCCATTAAAAAACCGGCATAGTTGATAAGCCTTAAACAAACTAAACTCTCACACCATATAGACGACAACACTACACACCATTGCTCATATGCACTTAAATATAGAAAATTATGCAAGGTGTAAAAATTTTGAGAGAACACTATGACTATTAAACCCATTGGTAGTGATCAAATTTGGAGGCTTTATTTTGCATCAAATTTGTACAACCAATATTGTGGGTACACCACACCTAAGCTCCCCATGATGTCATGAATAAAAAAATCTTCTTTGCAATTATGTAAAAAGACAATCAATCACATCCAATTTTGTGGTTACATCAAATGTTTACACAAAATCTAAATTTCAAATACAAACAACAAATGAAATACAAAAGGGGCTAGGGCATAGGAATACACCTACACATTCTACCTTTAGTCAATGTGATGTTTGTGCCATAAACCCGCCTCATCACATATGAGACTTCTCACCACTTTGCAAATTAACATGAATAGCCTAGATGTGTTCTTGATTCACATCAAATGCTAGATGTTCAACACCTGTGTTCAAATTTATGACCCAACATATGATTATTAAATCATGTTTAACACACAACAAAACATTGTAACCTTCAAACACATTAGAATTGAACTTCATGTTGCGAATCATTCTCCCTGAAATTTCTTGAAATATACCTCAACTATGTAGTTCCAGTTTTTGTGTCTTATTCTTACATTTTTTAGAGGTTCTTTTTCCTAATTAAGTGGGGCAGCTGGTGTGTGTCAAATGTACACATCAAATGCAGCCAACAATTTCATGGTGCAATAGTGCGCCCCTTCGAAGGTCACAATTTGTTCAGACTTCTCTAACAAATCGTGTCTTGCCAAATACAGGATCAGGATCACTTTGTCGGTCACATGTGCACAGAGCCATCATTGTAGAAAATCCTTCGGCAAGTATAAGTAACTTAGACAACGAACCTGTCCACATAGGAGCTAGGTTGGGTCCAAGAGACAGGACTATGCAACTGAATCACATAGCATTATTTGATTCATTTCCTTCAAGATGTGCAAAAACCTCCTTTCTTTCCTCACAAGGATTTTCTCCTTGCTAACACTACCTACATGCTTCTAAGCTCTGGTGTCAACCTGTTCAAAGCAGCTAGCTTCAGAAGTAAGAGCTAACAGTCAATATTTGGGTGATCAGTAATAGAATTTAGGACAAAACATGGAATCCTTTTCCTTGCCCAAAGTGTGAAAGAAGCCTCCCATGGGTCCTGTTGTAAAAACATAGTCACACCTGTTTCCATCATGCCCACCCACTTGAAGAAACTTCAGCAGTCATAAGGATGGGTGATTTGAGCTTTTCAGTTATCAAAGGGTTACTCATGTACACCCTCTCCCACAAAAACACTAATCAAAATTGATTGTTATTGTCATTTGTCTTCCTTTCACATTCATACTCCATTGACACCATATGTCCACAACAATTCTATGACAGATTTGTCAGCTAGTCGGCCAACCTGAACACAGTAATCATCAGAATACAAAAACAAATTTTAGAATCCAGAATATAGGTGAAATTGACATAGTCCCAAATCTACAAAATAGTTTCTGCACCAGAGATCAACATCTAACAAAACTTTATCTTATAACTGATGTAAATGATTTCAACTACAAGCTCATTGTGTGACACTGTATCAAATTAAGGTAATTTCATTTCACAATCTTTATGATTTTTCCCTTCACCTTCCTATCAGAAAATTCCTCACTTTGATTGAGTCTTCATTGAGATTGCATTGACGAGGTTGCAATTCATCATCTGACCCAGTATCCTCCCATGAAGGTGAGAGAATGTAAATCTTAACATATCAAAATGACCCAAGTTTACATAGCCTCATGATGAAATTGTGCAAAAAAGATGACATGTCAATGAAGAGGTGACTGATGAATCATGATGTGCTATAAAATCTGCCAGAACATGACCTAGAAATCTTGCCTGGCAAACTCAAAGGAGCAATCAGAGTGTGTGGAGCCACAAAATAGCCATGCATTTTGCACAACTATAATTCAGCACCATCCTTGCAAGCTACATGTGCATCCAGAAGCTCCAGGTCATGTCATATATGGCAATAGTGATGACTCCAAGAAGAATGACAGGTGAACATCAACTTTTGTCTTTGTTCTTGCTAATTCATCCATTTTTTGCCAACACAAGGGATAAAGTATCCCATCGAGACAAATGTCATTTAGTTTACAAAATGGTATTGAAATAAACTCTGCACATAAGAAGTTGGCTTCACCCATCTGAGCCAAAAGTCAAGGACATGCCGTGGCTAGCAGTCAACGAGCAAATACTGAAACAGATTCACAAGAAGGCTACTATATTTGTAGAGAAAGAGAACCTGTTGAAACACGAGAATGCACCCAACCATGGTACTGCAATTTAAGTCTAACCAGTCAGTTATCCGTTGAGATCCAAGTTCACTAGGGCAAAAACCTTCATACAATGTTGGAGAGTTGGGTTCACAATTCCCTCATCACGCATTACAATCTTCAAAAGCAACAGGGTAACAAAAGACCTTACATGAAGAAAATCCCAGGAATCACAATTCTTAGAGGCTCAAAGTTTGAGTTCAGTATATTGGGGGATAGTCTTACAGAGATGAGCAGCACTGCAACATCAAAGTAAGAAAAAAAAAAGGAAAATCATCCTTCGGACCTAAGTTCCTTGAGCAAATCTACAACTGCAAGCCCTTATTCTTTCTTTGTAGCTGGTGCTGATGGCCCTTTTCTGAAAGCCTACAAAAATCAAAACACCAATGCCAGCAAAACACGAACGCAATCACAGATTCACCAACAAATCAAAAGAAGAAGAAGAATCAGAAGAAGGACGACGACGACGAAGACGGAAACCCGAAAAAAAACCCTAAAAAAACACTTCGAAGATTTGGAACCAAGAAGAACAACTCTCACTAGTTTTCATCTAAAGGTATTCGTCAATCATCCATCCATTAGGATGAGAACGCCCATATCATCCACTGGATGCCCTTCTGACACGGTAAGGTGTAGATGAACCTCAACTGAGCTAATATCTGGTTTCACCGTGGTAACCTAGTCTGTAAGAAGTAGGTCCTATATAAAGGTAGGTAGGTAGGAAAATAGATAACTACCAGGTAGGTAGATGGTTTAGATGTAGTATATACATAGGTAAAAGCTGATTTTACTACCTACCTACTAATAACCTGCAAGGAGGTTGTTAGTAGTAGGTAGTAAAAAGGGCAACTGAGCTAACCACCATGGTTAGGCTAGGGAACTTCGACCCCAACAGAAAACTGTTTCCTCATCACTTGTCATCCATCCTTCCTGGGTGCACTCTGTGGAGGTGCTGGTTCACTCTCTGACCAAACTAAAAAGATTAAAAACTGTGTCTCCACGGGGACTCACTCCTGCCCATCCGATGATCTTGAAATCGGACGGATGCCAAAGCCCCTGACAACTTAGATCGCAACTCCTGATGATAATAGACCGTCCGATATAATTCCCCATTTTGAATCCAACGAATGTTATTGGCGCATCACACGGATCGACCTAAAGGTACCAAAAAGTGGTTTAATTAGTAGGTCAGTATATTAACTTAACTATAGTAACTTTGGTGTAACTGGAGTTACATTGGTGTGCTTTCTATAAATTCTAGGGTTTGAGCATTGCTCTGCACAATCGTGCTCCTGTGTTTGTTCTTTAGATCTTTCGGCTGCTGCTAAGACTGGACTTGCGCAGCTTCAGATTGTTTGCAGTTGTTGGATCTTCTGCTTTGGGCTTTCTGTTTCTTGCTTGCAGCGACTATTTGTTTTGAGTTTTTTGTTTGCCTTGTTTTCGCGGGCTTTCTCTACGGTTTTTCATCATGTCGGGCCGTGGGAAGGGAGGCAAGGGTTTGGGGAAGGGAGGAGCTAAGCGGCATCGCAAGGTGTTAAGAGATAACATCCAGGGTATCACTAAGCCTGCCATTCGAAGGTTGGCCAGAAGAGGAGGAGTGAAGAGGATCAGCGGTTTGATCTATGAGGAGACTCGCGGTGTTCTGAAGATCTTTTTGGAGAATGTGATCCGTGACGCTGTAACATACACGGAGCATGCGCGGCGCAAAACTGTGACCGCTATGGATGTGGTTTATGCGCTCAAGAGGCAAGGGCGTACTCTCTATGGTTTCGGCGGTTGAGATTAAGGTCTTGTCCGCTTTTTTCCTTCTAATGGTGTTCTTGAACACCACCTCCTAACTGGGATTTGTCGCTCTTTCAGACTTTTGCGGTAGAATGCGAGGCCTTTTGCTCTGTTTTCAAAATCGGAACTTGTCCATATTTACAAATCCATGTGCATTTTGCTTTCTTGTCCTTGGTTTGTCTTTGAGTTCTTGTAATCTAACTGTAAGGTATGTTATAATGGACAATAGTTTCTTGGGTCCATGAGCTGATGTATGCAAATGAATGGGAGCTAGCAGCTTTTCAGGGTTGGGTATTATGAAAAATAGGGTACCCAGCTCTTGCCTTGCCTTATTATTTTGGTGATCTGCTTTGTACTTCTACCCTTTGTGCAGATGAATGTTGCTGACAGCATTGCCTTCTATTATGATACTAATGAAGTCCATGCATGGGTAATACTGGCAGTCCAAACCCATCAAATAGTCTTAGAACAAAGAGTTTGAACAGAGAGTGTGTCAAAAATTCCCAAAATGAAAGCAATAAATGTGCAAACAATCTGCTAAAACTTTGTCTATAAATGCTTTATCTAGCAGAATTTAGGACATCAATTAAATGTACTGGAAATTTGCAGCCCTCAACAGATCTGAATTCTGCTAAATATTGAAAAATAACTAACAGATTTTACCATTTCCAATGCTCTGAAATAGTAGCACCAAACCCACCAACCCCTATTACAACTAAAATAAAATTGACAATGAAACTGTTAATTCTCCACATTAAATGACAACCTCCCAAATCCAGCAATTTCATCAGCCAGAACACAACTTATGGAGACTAAAAAACTCCCTTACAAATCAAGTGTGCTACAAAATTTCAGAAGATGAATTGCAATTTGCATAGACTCACAATCTCACATACTTCATCATGAAACTCTTCTGCCAAAACCAAAATTCCCTATACTACCTATCCTACCAAAAGTATTTTGTTTCTTTGCTGCCCCTAAACTACCATATTCATAAAGCAAATTGTGAAGAAAATAAATGTGATGGCAGCAAAAATTAGTGTACAAGTTCTTGCACTTCACACTCTTGTAAACAAAATGTCAATGATGCTTGTGTGAACATCTGTGTCCCTTGTGACTGTGGGACATGAGCATCTGAAACCTGTTTTTAAACAAGAAGTCATACACCACTCTTCGCCGTCCCCATTTCCACCAAACTGGTCCACCTGTGTGACGCCGCCTTAAATATCTCTTTCTTGCAGATCTACCCCCATTGGAAAGGGCAGCCAGCTGAGAATTAAACTTCAAAAATGTAGGCGCATGTAAATCTGACCAGTAATCCCTTTGTGCTAAAAATACCTCTACCATTGCTAGTGCACCAGCTGCTGTTGGTTGGGTGCTATCAGGATATGGACTCACAACTCCACCTTGCAACACCTGAAATCAAAATCATATAGCTTTTAATCAACTGTTTAGCTGCTTCATTTTCAAATAGAATTCAAAAAAATTCAAGCAATATAAAGCACCTGCAGCATGAAATATGCCATTCATTGCAGAGAAATTACCTTCATAACCTCTGCCACCGAGGATGAGATTGAGCGCAAGTTATATCCACCTTCCAGAATGACCAACATCCTACCATTGGAAAGAGAATTCAAAAGGGCCGTCATATGTGCATAGCCAGATGGAGTCACATCACACCCTCCCAGTGGGTCTCCTCTTGCCGCATCAAAGCCAGCAGAGATGATTGTAAAATCAGGCTGAAATTGGTGTGAAATTGGAAGAACAAGGTGCTGAAATGCTGAAAGATAATCCACATCTCCTATTCCACCACAACCCCAAGGGATGTTTACACAAAAGCCCTCCCCAGGGCCACTACCCACTTCTCCAGCACCACCTGTTCCAGGGTAGAATGTACCACCTTCATACCTGCAGCACGACAGTCAAGGCTTGCTCAATTTCAGCTGGGAAGGTTTACCCAATGACAATAACACCAAGCAACCCAATAAACCCCAGATATTATAGCACATTTGATTGCCACTGAACCTGTCTGCTAACACCACGGTTCTCTGAATAATTCAAACTACCAGGATCTGCCAAAGGTGACCTCGAACAACAGAATTTGCAAGTTCAAGATGCAGAAGCAGATGCAATTAACATACAAGTGCAGAGATCATCTAGGACAGTGATATGGTCCAAGATCTAGCAGAAACCAGCAATAATACATATGGTGTGCCTCCTAAATGTCAAAAAACTACAAAGGCACAGAAGGCCAAATGGCAGGAGATGGACCATGCTGGACATACCTGTGCAAGGAGATATAAAGGACCGTGGGATCTTGCTCAAAAATCCCTTGTGTTCCATTCCCATGGTGCACATCCCAATCAACAATAAGCACCTTATTGGCGCCTGCAGCCTGGGCAGCACGAGCAGCAACACAAGCATTATTGTGCAAGCAGAACCCCATCACAGTTTCTTCTTCAGCATGATGTCCAGGTGGCCTCACCAAAGCAAACCCATTGTGGGCTTTCCCGGTTATGATTGCAGTTGCCAAATCGGCACAAATCCCTGCTGCAAGCCTAGCTGCTAGAGCTGAATACTTATTCGCATATGTATCAGGAGTAAAATAAGTTAGGTCTTCATGTTCTGTGGCTTCAACAACATCTACATGCTTTGAAGAGTGAACTAATTTAAGCTCATCCTGTGTTGCTTCCCTTGCAGGAATACTGAAGCAATTGGGACCTGGAAGGAGTCCTGATACTTCCAGACCTGCCAAGATAGCACGTAACCGGTTTGGCCTCTCTGGATGCATCTTCTCTGTCTCCTCATGTAATAGCATTCGGGGGTCATACCCAATGGCAGTTCGCTTCTCAGGTTCTAAATCCAAAGCACCTGTATACACACAAATTATAGATAACACCATGATTCTCACTTTAGGACAAAGTGAAGGAAGAAACAGAAATGGTACATTCAGTATGTAGAAATTTTTAAGTATCACACAAACAACACAAAAAATAGCTAGGAAACAGAAGCCTTCAGAAGACCAGCATGTTTGCAATCTTGTGGAGTGTAGTGATTTTAGTTGCATTTTTTTAGTAGCAATAGATGATTATTGGCCCAAAGCTGAAGACTACAACATCAAATTTCAGTAGCAAAAGGAAGACTCACTATTGTGTGTGTGATTAATGAGAAGACTTCAGAGATGAAGTGGTGACCCTTCTTACAAATCATCAAAAGTCACAGTGTCTCCAAACAGATTTGACTCCACAACATCTTTGTGTCTGTCTAGACATCTCAAACTTATTCTAACATTATATTCTGAAATTCTCAAGTTTTAGGTATGTACAATACAACCTGTGCAATAATCTGACATGCCAAATCTTTTGGGACAAAGTGAAGGAAAAAGCCTACATCATTATGAGTCTTCAAGAAGAACCTTCGAGTAAAGAAAGAAGCATAAGCAAGAGGAACTCAAGTATCCATTAATCTTACACAGTCCACAGAAGAAGAATACAATTTGAAGTTTGAGAACAGATCCTGCACAGACCTCATATGGTTTGACAACTGGGGAAATGAAAATACCTGAAGACATCAAATCAGGTGACAAATGACTGGATTGTACTCCATCACGCTTGGAAGCAGGGTCTTTATCTTGTGATTCTCCTTTGCCTTCAAATATCAACCCACTCACCATCCCCCACTCCAGTACATCAGCATTTCAAAAAGAAGAAAGCTTCAAATGGAAGTTGATGTTGAGAATTGTGGCACTCACAGGCTCAGGAGCAAGGCAACAACAAGACAAAATGAAGGGTCGTAGTACAAAAGCATGTCACCTGCAGAGTCAAAAGGTGATGCAAGATAGCCCTGATTGAGAATGCCAGAGGTGCGATGTTCACTGCAGCGAATGCAATGAGTAGCCTCATCTGGATTTGGACAAGTGCAGTTGATGCAAAACCAGCGCATGTATGGCTTCCAGTCTATGTCCTCAGATTCATCATCATCAGCTGCTCCATCTTCCAATATGCCTTCAGCATACCTGGCAAAGAAATCCTCAGCATAGGATTCTTCCTGCCGCCGCTGCTGCTGCTGCTCTTGCTGATTAGGGGAATCCATACTGTGATCCAGTAGATCTCCCCGTCCCATTATGTGAGATGGCCCACCTTCAAGGTACCTCCTCTTCTCCATCATTGTACCAATTGTCACAGGACAACATCTATGCACACAGGGTAATGTTCTCCACCTCAATCCTCAGAAAAACAATGCACCACATCCATGCTCACCTACACCATGGAAAGAAAACCACACAAACTCCATCAAACCCCAAACATGAACTATTTCAATTACAAATTCCTCTCCCATTCCTACCACTCCTGATCATCAAACCCCACAGAAAAACCAGGCCAGAAGACGAAAATGCTAAGGCTGCCAAGGCTCCTCTTCCATTTTTCTCTTCCTCGATACAAATGCCTCACAAACCCCCGGAAAAACTAGAACCCTAAACCCAACAAACATGGACAAAAGAAAACCCTAAACCCAGCCAACATGGACAAAGGAAAATCCTACACACACGCGCGCGCACATACACACAAGAAAAATAAATCCTTGGTACTCTTGAGCTTCACGGCTTACTCGCAAAGCAAACTTCATTGTCTGGCCATCGTACCATATGAGGCGGCATCATGGCGAGTTCGTTTCTCGACAGCGATTTCTTGAGAAACATGGCCAGAGTGAACCAGCAGCCCCCGTGACTGCAGCAGTTGGCCGTTCTGTCCACAGGATGGGCGTCCTTTTCTCATCCCGCTCCTGACTCTCAATTAACCAACATTGTACCACAGTCAACGTTTTTTTAGTTGCTGACCTTTGGTTTTTTTTTTTCTTGGCCCTTTTTCTTTCTCAGCCCTGACCTCCATACTACCCTCCCACCTAGCTAGCTATCCAATTCATTTACATCTTTTTCCCTACCTACCAACTATAACCAACCCCCTTACCTACTTACTTTTTACCTACTTACTTTCTATCCTTTCAAGGCTAAATCTCTACCTCTTGTCAAAACATCTATCTTCTTTTGGCTAAATCTCTATCTCTTGACAAAAAAAAATTCCACTTTGGTTAAACCTTTATTTATTGGCAAATTTTTCCTACTCCGTAGCTAAACCTCTACGTATTGGCAACATTTTTTAATTCCCTAGCTAAAATTCTACTTCTTGGCAAAACCTTTTGATTCTCAAAACCTCTACTTCTTGACAAAACATTTTTACTCCCTAGCTAAAATTTTTTTTTTTCGACAAAACCTTTTTATTCCCTAACTAAACCTACTTCTCAACAAAACCTTTTCACTCCTTGGCTAAATTTCTACATATTGGCAAAACATTTTTATTCTTTGGTTAAACTTCTATTTCTCAACAAAACCTTTCTATTACTTGGTTAAACCTCTACTTATATACTTTTTTTTTCTATTCCCCTGGCTAAACCTTTACTTCTCAACAAAACCTTTCTATTGCATGGCTAAACTTCTACTTGTAGGCAAAACTTTTCTATTCCTTGGTTAAACCTCTACTTCTCGGCAAAATGTTTCCACCCCCTGACTAAACCTTTATTTTTTGGCAAAACATTTTAATATTTGGTTAAACTTCTCCTTCTCAACAAAATCTTTCTATTCCCTAGCTAAATTTCTACCTTTCGACAAAACCTTTTTATTCCTTAATTAAACCTCTAATTTTTAATAAAACCTTTACATCTTCTTGATTAAACCTTTTTTTTTTAAGTTAAACTTCTACCACTTGATAAAACTTTTATATATTCTCGGCTAAACCTTTACCTTTCAACAAAATTTCTATTGTTTTTTCAATAAAGCTTCTAATGATTGGCAAAACCTATATTTCTTTTTAACTAAATTTTTGTCTTTAAACAAAACCTCCTTTTTTTACTAAACCTTTTTTTCTTAGTAAAACATTTATATCTTCTTAACTAAACCTCTACCCTTTAGCAAAACCTTTGTCTATTTTTGGTTAAACCTTTACCTTTTAGCAAAACCTTTATATTTTCTTGACTAAACTCTACCTTTTAACAAAACCTCTATATTTTCTTGGCTAAACCTCTACATTTTAACAAAACCTCTATGTTTTCTTGGTGAAACTTTTATCGTTTGGCAAAACCTCTATATTTTCTTAGTTAAACCTCTATCGTTTGGCAAAACCTTTATATTTTCTTGGTTAAACTTTTATCATTTTGCAAAACCTCTACCATTTGTAAAACCTTTATCTTTTCTTAACTACACCTTTATTTTTCAAAAAAACCTTTTTTTCTTGGCAAAACTTCTACCTCTTGGCAAAACCTTTACCTTGTGGCAAAACATTTTTGTTTATTGGCAAAACCTCCATGTCTTCTTGGTTAAAAATCTATTTTTGACAAAACTTTTATCTATTTTTTGTTAAGTTTTTACCTTTCGACAAAACCTTTTTGTTTCTTGGTTAAACCTTTACCTTTTGGCAAAATTTCTATATTTTCCTAGTTAACTTTTTCAACTTCCTAAGTAAATTTTACATCTTAGTAAAAGTTTTATACTTTTTCGCTAATTACCTTTAACTTCTATCGCTAAGTAAAGAAGTTCATTGAAATAATTGTAGTTGCCACTTGAAGCTCATTGAAGTAGGTGTAGTTATCGCTTGAAGCTCATTGAAATAGTTGTAGTTGAAATTCATAGGAGGAGGAAATGAAGTCGTTAAGTTAAAAACTAAACTGTCGCAAAGCAAGGCCTTCCTACAACACTAGGCCCTACTACAACGTTAAGCAAAAACATGTGGCAAGAAGTCTACGTTCTCATCATCATCATGTTATTGTTTTCCTCTATGTAATTGTAAAGACAAGATGACAACAAGCACGAAGCTCATCATTGTCTTGTTTTTTTTTCTTCTTTATGTGGCTCTAGAAACAAGATGATGATGAACGCGCAACTCATCATCATCATCTTCCTTTTAAAAAAAACAAAGAGGATGATAACAAGTTGTGCATTGGTCATCATCGTCCTTCCTATTTGTGTCGCCTTACAAAGAAAACAACGACAATCTACACACTCATGTTGTTGTTGATGGTTGTTGTCATTAACAATAGGCAACTTCATGTTCCTTTTTTTTTGGATTGATTATTGTTGTATTTATGTTTGTTTTTTAATGATGTGTCTTTGAATGAAATCAATGAACTAGAAATAGAAGACAAAACAAAAAAAATTAAATAACCATTGTTTTATTTTTTAGGATGGCACAGCCTTGGAAAAACCTAGACACCAAGGAAAGGCATCAACCAATGGTAATTAGCAACAAAGGTGTTAACAAATGAAAAACAAACTGAAATAAAACAAAAAATGATCATGTATATACACATGTTCTTGAAGGTAAATATCTTGTGATGCATTATGCGTTTCACATGCTAAGGTTTATAAAAGTTTTATATAGCATAAATATTATGAATAAAAAATCTCAGCCCATCTTCATTCTCTTTTTGAGATTAAGGATGGGGAATTTTTTTGCCCGATTTTCTTCAAGCAATACCCATATGCTTAAATGAGTGATTGTTCCACATAATACCGAACAATAGTTTAACCTAATGGGTTTAAGGTTTGGGGTTTGTTTGCAACACCCTCACCATGTTTTTTGTGTACTTGTTGGTATGATTATAATACACTCATTGGATACTGTTAATTTGATTACAATACCTTCATTGTGTTTATTATTTACTTGTTGGTTTAATTGCATTATCCTCGTTGTGATTTTTGTTTATTAGTTGGTTTAGGTGCAATACCATTAATAACATTAGTCATTTTGAATAAGCATATTTAGTCATTTTAGTCATATAATTTTAGTCACATTTGTGTAAAAAATAATTGGTATGTTATGACTACAACCAATTTTATCCATTGTTTAAAGTGATTAAAAATATGACTAAAGTTATGATTTCTTGCATTATGTCACCCATTCAAGCAAATGTTTTTTTTCGTGGGGGTGGATGAACTTGAAAGTTGGTTGTGATCTTTTTCTTCTTCAACATTGGGGAGGTATCATTCGGCAGTACACCAAAATGCATCTTAATTCATTATAAATTTCACTAGATTTTGAATGAATTTGGACATTTTTACCATGGTGAAACTAGTTAACCCTCTAGTGAATAGGGACTAGTTGCTACGGATAGTGAATCGATTCACTAATATTTAATGAAACAAGATTATTCTCAAGTGAAGTACAAATTTATTAAACCATTCACTTGCTAGTTAATTAATTAGGCAACATGGAAATCAATTAAATTTAAATTATTTAAAATAATATTATTAATAATTTCATGATTTTCAACCTATGAGTTATTGACACATGTCACTACCCAGGCTAGGTTTAAAACCTAACCTAGGTACGTACCCCATGTAATCAACCTAAGCACATATTACAGGGAATTAGATAAGAGAATATTCAATCAATTTATTATTGTTCACCATGCACACACCGCTTATGAAATTTATCTTTTGATTTTTAGAATGGAAGCAAACACCCCTACCATTAAACCACCTCACTTGTTGTGACAATATGTTACATTGCATTATGTTTATCAAATACTTCATTTTAAACATTATGAAAACATAATGTTTGATAATTCATATCTTATTGAGATTTTGTTCAAATGAAATAATTCGAGTTTTTTTTAATTCATTAATGTACATAATTACACTTATTTCCTTTTGAAAGTGTAAAATCATTTGAACAAAAAAAATTCTTGAATATCACTATTCAATAACATTTTAATGATCATTTTTTTGAAATAAAATAAAATCTAATAAATAGATAAGATTTTTGCTAATATAATAATATTACTTATGTTAAGTTACTTTAAATTATTATAGGGCTACTTTTCATTAATCTAAATTATTTCACCCTACATTATTTATGGCCATTTATGGTTATTCTCAATTATTTTTGATAATTTTTTTCTATTTCACCCTAAGCTACTTTTGGTTATTTTTAAGTTACTTTTGAAATTTTCATGTTATTTTTGGCTATTTTAGCCTATTTCACCTTAGGTTATTTTCGGCTATTGTAAGTTTTTTTTGTTATTTTATAATTTTTTTATTATTGTAAATTATTTCACTTTCGGCTACTTGTATCTATTATAAGTTTTTTTTATTATTCTAAATTATTTCATCTTAAGCTATTTTGAATTATGTGAGGCTATTGTTGGTTACTTTTGGCTATTGAAAATTATTTCAACTCATGTTATTATTGGAAATTTTAAACTATTGTAGGTTATTTCACCTTAAGTTATTTTTGGCAATTTTAAATTTTTTTAATATATGGCTATTGGTGGCTATTCTATAAATGGCTATTGTGGTTATTCTATGAATGGTTATCAGTGACTATTCTATTAATGGTTATTAATAATTATTTTATTGGTGACTATTAGTGGTTATTATAGGTTAAATTACCATAAATTGTTAATGGTTTTTAGTGGTTATTCGATTAATGGCTATTGATAATTATTTTATTGGTGGCTATTAGAAGTTATTTTATGTTAAATTACCATAGGCTATTAATGGCTATCAATGGCTATTGTATTAATGGATATTGGTGGTTATTAATGGATATTATATTAGTGGTTATTATATTAATGGCTATTGGTGGCTATTGTATTAATGGATATTGGTGGTTATTAATGGCTATTATATTAACGATTATTTTATTAATGGATATTGGTGGTTATTAATGGTTATTTTATTAATGGCTATTGGTGGTTATTTTGTTAATGACTATTATTGAATATTTTATTATTGGTGGAAATTGATGGTTATTAATGGTTATTATATTGGTGGTTATTGGTGGCTATTCTATTAATGGTTATTTTATTGTAGGCCACTGGTGGTTAAATTACTAGAGGCTATTGGTGGTTATAGGCTAGTCTATTAATGGTTATTAATGGTTATTGGTGACTATTAGTGGTTATTTTATTAATATTTATTAGTGGCTATTGGTGGTTATTCTAAGTTATATTATGACTATTGGTGGCTATTGTACTATAAGTTATTGTTGGATATTTTAAATTATATTATCATAAGCTATTGGTAGTTATTCTATTATAAATTATTATAAATTATTTTTCATATGTTATTTTACCTTAGGTCATTATATTTTATTTTAAATTATTTCAAGTTATTATACTTAAAATAAAATAACTTATAATAACATAAAATATAATGACCTTGAATAATCTAAAATATAACATGAAATAATATATATTAACCTAAAATAAAATAACCTAAGGTATAGCCTAAGGTTAATTGAATAATTTAATTTTAAAAAACTTAAAAGCCTCTAATAAATTAGTTAAGATACCTTGAGGTATAATAACATAGAATAATGTAAGGTATAATAATTTATAATAACCTATAATAACTATAAGTTAGAATAACTAAAGTAGCCTAAAATAGTATAAGGTATATCATAAAGTAACATATATAAGGTATTTAAACCAACATAGAAATAGACCTATTACTATAGAAAATTATAATAGTGAATTATGTCAACCAATAGTGAAACACAATGTTTACATAGTGATATTATAGTGAAATAACTTTGACCATGGTGAAATCACTAAAATGCAATGAACTCATTTCACTTTTAAAGTCCCATAGTGATTTGAGCTAGTAAATTGCACCCCATTTTTGTAATAGTGCAATGTCATAAACCTGCACATATTAACAACCCATGGTTTTTTAGAACAATCTTCATTAACCTCCTCATCATTAAATTCATCATCATAAATGTACAAATAGGAAGGGTCTACAAACATGACAACAAAACCTCTACGATTAAATCCATACCATGTCCCACAAATATTGAATGATATTTTCTTTGGTGAGATTAGTACATGTAAAAAGAATGACAACTTGCTGCTTGCACAAATTTTCACGCAACGCCCATTCACATGTGCAACAAGCATACTTGGTGAAAAAAAGTGAAACCTTATATGTCATATTTGAATGTTATTGGTTTTGTACCATCCATGCATGACCGGTTTCATCCAAATCAACTATCCCATGGGTGGCATGGGTGTGAAGGATCAATGTGGCCTTCTTACTGCTCACTTTCACAATGTGTTCCACAACTTTGTTTTGATAAACCCATGTTTCTTCATTTCAATTATGTGCATGTAGTGTTTTGTAACTATTGTTGTAAGTTTCCACACTAACCAATCAATCTACTAACCTTGAAGCTGCTTCGTTTTCAACATTAACCAACATTTCAATGCCCCATGATAAGATTCAATGGATACTTGTGTGTCTTGGTTTGAATGTGGCATTCATCGAAACCCCACAATCCACAAATCTACAACAAGATACATAATATTCACATGGGATTGTCCATATCATTGTTGTCATGCCTGTATGCATGGCCTCATACATGACGGCCGGTTACGGGCATGCCAATCATGCTTTTAGGGTTAATGTATGCTTTTAAGGTTAGTGTACGTTCTTAGGTTATTGTACGCTATTAGGTGTTTTAAGGTTATGGCTTGTTTAGGGTTTCAGCTTTGTTAACAGCTATATAAAAAGGCCAAGCTTTTCTTTTCTCTTGTCAGTTTTTTTAGAATTCCTTTGTCATGGAGAGTTTCCTCCATAATCAGACTGGATTTCTAGATGCTCACGGTGGCTATGACACGGCCACCATTTACATACATTACGTTTTCTTTCTTTCTTTTCAATTTAATTTTCGAAAAATTCCTCTTTGTCGCTTAATATTGAAAGCAGCAAATTTTTCTTGGCTTTGAGTTTCATGGGTTTCTTTTACTTGCTAGTTTCTTGTATTCCTGAATTGCTACTACTTCTTCTTCTTTTTTTACTCTCATATTATAGCTATAATATGAACAATAACAACCATAACTAGCAATAGCGTAAATGAGGGAGAAGAGGCACCAGGAACAAGTTACAAGCTGTGAAGTTCTAAATTCTAATATTTCGGAGGGAGGAAGGAACGAGCAACTCCAAAGCTTGTTTTATTGCCAACTTTAAATATTGGGAACACATACACACACACACACACACACACACACAAGGTTTGATTGTAGTACAAAATTTGCACCAGGTGATGCAACCCCACGTACACTTGTTTTCCTTGTACATGGGTTTTGAGGTTAGCATCTGGGCTATGCACTCATGTGTCTTTTTGAGCTTGTAGTCATGTAGTGAGTTGCCCTTTATAACACTCTGGAAGAAGAAGAAGAGAATAATAATAATAAAAACACAAAGTAGAAAAAAAAAATTATTTTCTCTTCTGCACACCATCGTCATAAAGCTTGCGGACGCGAACCGCTATACAGCACTGTCCGTCGCCATTGCTATATGTCGTTATTCATCATAGTTCCGTCAACATCCATCCAGTTTTGTCTAGTCCCTTCTATCCATCCATCATTATTCATCCCCATTGACGTGCCATATTTTTCAAATCGTATGTATTGTGTACATATGTATCTGATACCTTTCCATTACAATTGCATTTAATTGCATAGGTTGTGTTAGAACTTTGTAGTTAGTGTTATGTATTGTTACAAAAATTTTGGGCATGGGACAACACCATGTCCTCATATGATGAGAGCATTACCGCTCAACCAAAGCCAAGGTATAGCTACGAAGTAACACCCAATCATTTGAGCTGATTTATTTAAGTTCACAATCTTCACAACGGTATCGTCAAGCATTTACAGCGCTATTGTCATCTAGTACAACTCCTACCAAGAATTCAGGTTCAGGCTACACTACATCAACGGTACATCATAGTCCATTTGGAGAGGTTAATCAGTGGGGTACGCTTGTTGTCACATTAACTTTCACACCATCACCGTATATTTTGCTACAAGCCGTTACCTCTACACCCATATACACCATGGAGGTCAGTAGTTCCTCTGGGAGAATTGAGAAGTTTAGCAAAAGACCAAGTACCATTTCTTTGAGGGAGTTCAAGGTAACTTTTTGAAATGTTGTTGCAACCCCACTTTGGCCAAGTGTGGGGGTGAAGCCCAACACTTGGAAAAGTTGGAGGTTTAGAGTCCGCCGGGACTCCCGAATGTTTAGAGCTCAACAACAAGGCCCAAAACACCTCGCATTGAAACGTTCTTGGTGTCGTTGGAAAGGTCTTGAAACGTAGATATCGAAAATGGCCTCGCATTAGCCATTCGGACATCTGCAGCTCAAGTTATGGGCAAGAGAAGGGCCGGGAGTCAAACTGGCAATTTGACTCCCGACCACTAAAAGTCGGGAATCGACCTCTTCCCGAAGTCCGAATTAAGAGTGCGACACGGCGTTGAAAAGATCTTGACGAGAGCTACAACTTTGATTTAAGACTCGTCCCGATCCGAGTTCAGGGAGAGGAGCTATGGCCGTTCAAAGTTCTGGAAGTCCAGCCGGGACAGTTTCGGGACTCCATTTCGGAGTCCGAACAAAATGTGCCATTCGGATGTAACCTCCGCGAGCAGCCGCAGAGAATACTATAAGGGGGAAGGTGGTGACTTCCCCCGAGTCCAGGCCGTGGTGAGTCTTGTGTGTCCAAGTGCCCGTGGCAAGTCCCAACACCAAAGGGTGTCCCGAATGC
>Ga0116231_10001980_pt1 | contig 42708 bp, 38 predicted proteins | sample S1TSphgellanicum_2_FD_89695 | JGI IMG/M metagenome (GOLD analysis project Ga0116231, IMG submission 89695) | Host-associated microbial communities from peat moss isolated from Minnesota, USA - S1T2_Fd - Sphagnum magellanicum MG | ecosystem: Host-associated > Plants > Peat moss > Unclassified... | reverse complement strand
CCAATAGAATTGTCTTCATGAAAAAATAAATTAATAGCAAAAAGTTCTCCAAGAACTAGAGCATGAAAAGTGATTAAGAAACCCAAAAGTTAATTGAAATTATTGAAAGCAAGTCTACCCCAAAAAAGTCTCAAAGAAAACATTGAAAGCCTTGGCAACTAAACATAACCCCAAATTCCAAAAACATATGAAGAAAGATTTCATTGCCATGAATCTCACAATTGGAAAGTTGCCATCAACTTCAAGTTGTAATCTTTAAAGGAAAATAATACTTGGACTTATATGACTTTGTCAAAAGATCAAAAACCAATCATTTCAAAATGGAGTTTCACAAATCAAATGGCAATATCGATAAATACAAAGCTAGATTGGTTATCAAGGGATACACACAAGTCTTAGGACTTGATTTCATAAATATGTTCCCTCTAACTTTAAAATTTAAGTTTCTCATAATTTTAGTATCTTTAGCTTCTCAATTTTATTTGAAAATTTCAACATTTAAACATTAAAATTTCCTTCTAAAATGGTATTTTAGATTAAGACATTTAAATGTATGATAATTCCTAAAGAATGTCCAACATCATCCTTAACAAACATAGTTTCTAAGTCACATAAATCCTTGTATGGGTTAAAACAATCACCATTAATTTGGTACCTTTACCACTTTGTTCACAAGGTTTTAGTCAAAGAGAATCCAATGTCCACATTTATGTCAAAAAATATTTATTGAAAGAGGCTTCATTGTTTTGGGAATTTATAATGTGAACAATGGCATTATTCTTAGCAATAATATGAAGTTGATATGTATGAATTTTTTTTTAAATTAGAAAAAGAATTTGAAATTATGAGTGAAGGTGATCTCCACAACATACTTGGTATCGAAATCATCTAGAACCATGTGGAGGCCTTTATATTCATCTACTAAGAGATAAATCTATCTCTATGGTTGAACATTTTATAGTGAATTGTAAACACGTCAAGGTGTAATCACAAAAATAGGAATCAAAATAAAGTAACCAATGCTTAATTTTTCATGTTTTAGTATCAAAATTTGTAATAATCTTACAAGTCATTCAAAAACATTTATGACAATGTTTATAATATATTATGAAAACATGTGGTATGATTTGGAATGGGCAAATGATGTCAACATTAAATGATCTACAATTGATCTTATTGATTTATACTTGTAGAATCAAAAAAATAATCACATGGGCAATTAAAACACATATTCAATTAATTCTAGACTTTACAAAAGTCCAAAAATACCAATACATCATTTACACCATGCAAACAATGTGACTTTCAACTACAAATATGACCTAGTGGCCACCAAGTTGTTCACCACAACAAAAGATTTTAGGAAAACAACAAAAAACATATAAGTTGAACATCCAAATTACACCTTGTGGCCACAAGATTTTTGACCACAACCAAAAATAAAATGGAATCAGTAACATAATAAAATTAACACAAATCAACAGAATTTATTGAAAATTGAAAATACAATTTGAAGTTTGAATGAGGCTAATGCCCAACTTGTTGATAACTCTTAATGCAAACAAAATTGAAAAAATAAGAAATTCCAACAGACATATTAATGGAATAATAAAATGTATTTGTGATATACAAATTGAACCTAACTATCAACTATAATCTTATCATAAATGAAAGACTACTTTAAAAAAACCCTAAAACAATGCAAATCTTAATAGTAAGGTCAATTCCTCCTCTTTTTTGAACTTTTGTGATGGTCCACGGTCAAATATGCAATTATGTTCACATTATCTTGAAATAAGAATCCTAATGGCAAACATTACGTTTTCCATTTTAGATTTACAAACATTGTCACATAGTTTGCAAACAACAAGCATAACCAATTGTAAACAAAACTTAGTGCCAACAAAAGAAAACATATAACATAATTTTTTCAACATATAATATAAGAATTGACCTAAAAAATCAAAATGAAAATAAATGAAATGATTCAAAGTGCATACCCAAAGAAGGTTAGGCATTAATAGGATCACCATTGTCATAATTCATATATTGCATGAACCAAGAATAATTTTGCAAAGAAGAACTTAAACGAGGTTTAAAATACTTGACCAAAACATCATAATGATCTCAAATTGTGTTCATCAAAAGCAATTTAATTAAAGCTATCCATAAATGAAATGCCAAGTCCAACAATTGCACTTTATTCTTTGATAACAGTTCACCCCTAAAGGACTCCAAAAAAAGACCACTCCACTTCCGATTTTGAATTGTTTTACTACGTTCATCGTCAATTAACAATGTTTGATTTTCCTTCCCATAAGGTAACCCATGACAACCATAGTACACACGCTTCAAATCCTTCAAATAATAATAGGACCTAGGAGAAATTTGACCAGAAGTCTTTGACCATTGTTCATGTCCCAAAATAAAGACAAATTAATCCACAAATGTATCTTAAATTAGCATTGGAAGAACCTCAAGCACATCCTCTAATTTTATACAATACCAAATTAAGATGTAAAAGTTTTCAAGTGCGTGAGAAAGAAAATGTTTCACTCCAACTCTCACTTTGACTTTGCTTTTATCAATATTTCTTACAAACATTCAAGCATTCCCTCGCAAAACAATTCAATAACGAATTGAGGGAAATAGCAAATACACCATTCATGCTTAAAATTAATAATTTTTTGGGCCCTAAAGGTTGTGGATGTACATGTGAATGCAAATATATACCTTCATTCACTTAAGTTCGATGCTGACACGCTCCCAAGTTCCTAATTAGACCCAAGATGGATTTAAATTACTCACACAACAGAATTGTGAGGAACTCGGGGCACACTCCCAGTTCTCAGCACTAAAAAGGGGTAGATGGGTGTGTTGAAGCTCCGAGATGGGACTAAGAAGAGTAACAAGCTTTAGTTACTTACTTGAACCTACATCAAACCAACCAACAAGTGGGTTAGTTCACTTTCTGGAGCACCTTTGGTGCTAGGACAAGCCACGGGCAACTCTGGACTTACATGACTCACCATGGCCTGAACTCGGGGGAAGCCACCACCTTCCCCCATATAGTATTCTTTGTGCCTCTCCACGGCACCTACATCCGAATGGCTTTTTGTCCCGGGATTCCCAAGGAGGATTCCCGAAACTGTCCCGGCTTGGACTCTTGGGAAACAAATAAAATTTGCTACAAAATCTAACTTTGCGAGGTCATAACTTTTTGTTCAAACCTCTTATTGGGATGAAGTCTGAAGCAAACTTTTAACTGTCCTCGAAAGCTTTTCAACTGTGTATTACACTCCACCTGCACGCACCGAGGTCGGGTCGATTCCCAACTTTTAATGGTCGAGAGTCAAACTAATAGTTTGACTCCCGGCCCTTCTTTTTACCATAACTTGTGCTGCAAATGTCCAAATGGCCAATGCGAGCCCATTTTCGACATCTACACTTTGATAGCTTTCTAATGATACAAAGAACACCCTAATGCGAGGTCTTTTGACCCCTAGAATTGAACTCTAAAGTTTAGGGAGTCCTTGAGGACTCCCAAGTCTCAATTTTGGAAGTGTGAGTTTCATCCTCACACTCTCTCAAAGTGGGGATGCGACAGATGTAAACAAATCTTGAACTACAAAAAAACCAAAGCATGCCCCATTTAAACACACATAACACAAAATATTATAGCATTATGCACACCTTCAAAATTCAACTCATGATCAAATAACAATGTCCAATCAAGAATATTGTTGTTGTGTTATACAACACATTGACCTACCCTAAATTTAAAAATTTATTTCAAGAAAACATCACATGTGGACATTAGGTGACATTACAACATATTAAATAAAACAACAACAAGAAGTTGGAACTAAACACACGGAACCAAACCCTAGTGGGCACCAGGTTCGTTTCGATAAGACCCTGTTAGCCACTAGGCTAGATCTAACAAAACTTAACAACCATTAAACCAAATTCAACAAGACTTTGGTGGCCACTAAGCCAATTCCAACAAGACCTTAACGACCACCAGGCCTATTCAACAAGACACTAATAGCCACCAAGTAAGTTCCAACATGACCTTGATGACATTGAAAGCCTAAAACATCTAAATTATATGAAAAACCAAAACCCTAAACTATAAAACCCAAACCTTAAACCTTAAACTTTAAGATATAAACCCTAAACCTAGGATTATATGCTCACCATATTCTTGTTCATTTTGTAAACCTTCCAATTATTTCTTTTCTTTAGATACTTTTGGTGTTACTTGAAGGTCCTTTCTTGGGATTTCGTTCAATTCTTGTCAATGTCCAATTGGATTGTGTTTATTCAATCAATGGCATCCATGACAATTAACAATTTTAAGTTGTGAGATGTCACAAGATTTTTTAGAATGCAGATATTTTATGTCATTGGTAATATTTGGATATAATTCAATGAATTATATTTCTTTGTTGAATATATAAAATATCGATAAACATATAATAAATCAATGACTTCATTGTCATTAGGGGCATAATCAATATGTATTATCCAAAAAAATAAAAACCAAATGATAGTAGTTACATGATAGTAGTTACATAGGGTTATAATTTAATTGTATATATGTTTTACTATTTTATTTGTGGTATAAACATTGATCCATTAATAATAATTTACATTAAACATTAGATAACATTAGACCTTAAACCTAATATAGACTTATTTTTAAATGTTTTTCTTTTTTGAATACACTACCCATGTTCTATAGAATTTGAAATTATAATGGGATAAAAAATAGGACAATTAAGAATACAAATTCATATTATTTCCCACTTTTTTTTTTTCCAATAAAAATTTATTAAGGGTAAATTTTACTTTGGAATGTCATGGATAAACATGAGAAAAAAATAATTTGTATTTGTGAGAAGTCTATTTATAGCAAAGGGCCTAGGAAAAAAACCATAAACCCTAAGCACCACCTTATTAAAACCTTAAGGCTCCTTTAACTTTCCCCCAAGCAACTTGACTTGGGAATTGACCTAAGTTGATTCTAATATCTTGATTTAGGTTGACCTTATTCCAATGTGACCTAGGGCAACATCAACATCCAAGCAAACATGTTGCATCATGACAAACGGTCAAATGTTGTGACAACCCTAATACCACACAAGATGGGTTTGTTTGAATACATCCACAAAAGTATGTTGATCTCCAAAAACAAATCCAAATCAAACAAAAGAATAAAAGAATAATAAAAGCCAAGAAATTAAGGTTAGGTCTCATTATAATTTGTAAACAACTAGCCAAAAAAATTAAGACCTTTATATAAGCGTTTAAAGTACTCGCAAAAAATTACATATGAGGTTATATTTGATGGCATTGAATTTGAGTGGCAACTCCACTAGACATGGTTCAAAATTTGAATAAATCAAAATTAACAATATGGAAACTTGTGAAACCAATGTTGCATTCTACACAACACATAATAGAAAAAACAATCACCATAATCTCTTAGATTTTACTAGAGAGAAAATGGAAAATATAACACCCATGCATCTTGATGAAATTGTGAATTTTCTCATGAAACAACCATTTGCACATAATGAAAAATAATTATTGAAAACCTATAACTTATAGGGAATTCAAACCCCAACTTAAAAAAAAGGTGCTACCCATTGCAATTCAAGCCCTAGCTACATCCCAAACCCAACTACTAATAAAATCAATGCAAGTTGGAAAAAAAAAATTGAACCTAAGAGTTAAATGAATTCATGAACATGTAATTAGAATTCACCATTATGGACCAAATGAAATTTTGATGTGAAATAACATATGTATCTAACTATCATCACCCTAACCTTGGGCTCGTGACCAAGGCAAGGGCATGGAAAGGTCCAAGCTGGGAATGCAACATGGGAGTCACATTCACAATCCCAGGAATCTAAAGGAATGAACCCACACACTCCCAAGTGGATTCTCACTTTGGGAGTTAGAGTCCCTATGGAATCCCAAATTTTTAAAGAGCAATTTGAAGGGTCAAAATTCATAGGATTGAGAACTTCCTTATACTATTGGAAAGCTTTTAAAATGTAAATGTTTAAAATGGGCTCGCATGATCCATTTGAATACTTTGAAAAAAGGGTCAGGAACCAAAGTGTCAATTTGATTCTAGACCATTAAAAATCAAAAATTTCCCTAAATTATGTGTGTGCAAATGGCGTGCCACACATTGTTGAAAAGCTCTTGACAAGGGCTACAATTTTGCTTTAGACCTTGCCTTAATCAAAGGTCTACACAAAAAATTATGGGCTTCCAAAATGGCAAAAGTCCCAATTTTGGGAATTTTGGGATGCTTGAGTTGGGAGTCTTGAGAAAAATGACATTTGGGTGTAGGCCTCGTGGCCAATCACAAAGAATATTATAAGGGGGAAGGTGGTGGCTTCTCACAAATCTGAATCATGGCGAATCTTGTGAGTCTATGTATGATTGTGGTTCGTATGTGCACCAAAAGTGTTTCAACTATGCATTAACCAACTTGTTGTTTAGTTTGTGCAAATCGATACAAATAATTGATCCACTTGTCATTCATCATAGTCCCCATCTTGGAGTTCCAACACACCCTTTTTACCCCTAAAGTGTTACGAATGAAAGAGCGTATACCAATTCCTTCTTCTATTATTTTCATTTTGGGGCTTGCATTTGAATCTTTTAAGGAGTTTGGGAGTGCATCACTAACCACCATCTAAAGAGAGACCCATCAAAAATGAATGATTTATTTCATTGTTGTGATTTGTTGGATGAGACTCAATAAAAATTGCACACTATTATAATAACAAGTTTTGTGGTTTAAAAAACCCCCAAAGTGATAGGCGTAAAAAAAAACCCCTTGATTTTTTTTAAAAAATTGATTTTAACAAGTCCAATACGATTGGGATGGTTTTTTTTACTTTTTTTTACTAGTGGTCAAACGATACACAATGTATGGTCATCTCAATGCCCCATGTGTCATCATTTGATTTATGTTTTGGTAATCAAATGGGCGTTTGGATTATTTGATTATCAATTGACTTGATAATTTGAAAATACTTATGTTTCATTCGCCATGTGTCACCAAATGTTAGGTTCATTGAATGCCATGTGTAATTATTAAAGTGGATGGAAATTCGTCAATTTGACAGTTGGTTGATTCAATTGACAATCAATTAGATAATCAAATGATACCACTGTAAAGACTAAATAATGGTAGACACATGTCATTGGCTTGTTGAATAGGCTGCTAATACATGGTATTGTGGCATGGCATAAAAAGCTAACACATGTCAAATTTAAACTATTTGTTATGTTGTCCTTTAGTTTAATTTGCTTTCACAATGTCCAGTTATTTGACTGATTGATTTGACAGAATTGGGTCAAAATGGTGGGTGCATGTAGACTAGGGTGGACCACTTTTCATGTTACAATGGCATTTTTAAAAATATTGCATGATTGCAATTAGTGCATGTTCTTGTATGTGTTAGGAATTTTCAATAGATATTCACGAATTATATAATTGAATATATACATATGCAATTAATCATAAATGCCAAGTGGTAATTGATTTTTATTTTATACAATAAATTTGAAGGGTTATTATATAAACCTTAAAGCCCAAACCCAAGGCCCAAACAATAAATTCAAACCCTAAACCCTAAACCTTAGACCTTAAATCATAAGTCGTAAACCTTAAACCTTCAAGCCCAAAATTTAAAGCCCAAACCTTAAACCTTAAATCCCAAACCCTAAAACCTAACCCCACATTATAAATCCCAAACCCTAAACCTTAAAGCCCAAACCTTAAAATTTAAACCCCAAACTATAAACCTTAAAGCCCAAACCATAAATCATAAACAGTAAAACCCAAAAATCTAAACCCTAAACCATAAACCCCAAAATCTAAACCGTAAATCGTAAACCTTAAAGCTAAAAATCTAAACCCAAAACCCAAAATGTAAACCCTATAGCCCAAACCCTAAACCTTAAGGCTCAAACTTTAAACCCTAAAACTTAAACCCCAAACTCGAAACCTTAAAGCCCAAAATCTAAACCCCAAACCTTTTACCTTAAACTTTAAACCCTGAACCCAAAACATAACCCTAAACCCCAAAACCCAAAGCTTATATAAATAATAATATATTATGAAATATTCATTAGTCATTCATGAATTTAAAGGTATGTTTTTCAAACTAATTTGGTATAATTATATACAATCATTATTCATAAATAATAATAGATAACTATAATGTCAATTATTTTGTAAATAATAATTAACCAATAATAAATCTATTATTGGTTATTTGAGGCAATTAGTATACTAATACAAGTGCCTACCCATTTTTTCCCTAAAAAATAACTTAGAAAAATGATATTCGAAATTCAAAAGTTAAACATCAAGTAATTTTGCAAGTTTGCATGGTCAAAGACATATAACCCAATGTTTTCTTTTGTTGGATTTCACTAAACCCAAATATAATGAAGGATGGTACAAATTTTTCAAGCCAACCATAGTTGTTAATTATATGCTACAAATTTTTAGTTATCAAGAAATTTTTAAAAATCAAATACATTAAATAAGCAATATTAACTATTACTTCCAACTATTAGGATTTTGGGTTTCTTCATACACAGTGTAGATCTTTGTCTCAAATGTACACATCCATCATTACATTCGAAATGGAGGCCCCACTCTTGACACCAAAAGATACGAAAGAGGTGAAAGTTTTAACCATAAAGCATTCTTAAACATTTTTTCGCAATGATGATGTTCTTCAAGAAAAAGGAGTAGGATTGGGTGGAGTTTGTGACTTTTCCTTCAAGCTGGATGAACCTTGTGTAGTAATTTTCAAAGTAGGAAGGTGATGGGCGTCTGGAATTCCACAATAAAATACCTAGTATTCTTTCATCTTAGTATTATTTGCTAGGTCAAAAGCACAAATTTTTTGTTGTGTTATATTGAGGTTTTGTTTAAAGATAGTAAGATATCCTTTTTATCATTAAATAGGCCAAAATTCCTTTTCAACACCTACTTGATTCCTTTCCCTGCATGTTTTGCACTCTTTTCATCTAATTAATACATCTTAATATATGTAATGGTCACTCTAACATCAATTGCATTGCTAAGCAGTTAGGAATATGTAATACATATTAAGCATGCACAATTTATTTCTAGTGTTAGACCTAATCTATTCATTAATGAGATAATCAATGTTGTATATATTATGGTTTAAAACTGAAAAGAATGCAAAATGCCTAAATAAACAAGAAGTAGAATTTCGCTACAAACTCACCATTTTTGGCCATTGATTAATTTGGCGGGAAAATATATTATGCCATTCATTTTGGTAGGGAAAACCTACTAATGTTTCTAGTAGAAAGAGATGACAAGAGAAACGCTTAATAGTCACTAAACATTTCTTCCCAAGAATGTTTTCCAAAGAAATGTTTGGTGATTGCTAGGTGTTTTTATAGACATATATTAGGTGTAGAATGTTTAGTGGTTGCTAGGCATTTCTATGCACAGATATTGGGTGCAAAAATGCATGGCGGATGTTAGGTGTCTTTGTGAAGGGAGATTTGGTGCAAAATCGCCCTACGGTTGCCACACGTTTTTGCACAATGATATTGGGCACGGAAACACCTGGTTATTGCCAAGCAATTCTGTGGAACAATATTGTGCGTAGAAATGCCTAGCGATTGCAAAGCATTCTTGCGGAGGGATATTGGACATAGAAATGCTTGGGCGCCACCAAATGTTTCTATGTAGGGATTTTTTTGCAAAAAAACCTTACGATTGCTAGGTGTCTTTACACAGGGATTTTAGGTGCAAAAACACCTTGTGGTCACTAGGTGTTTTTGCATAGGGATTTTAGGTGTATAAACATTTGGCAACTACCAGGCATGTTTTTGCAAGGCGCAGAAATGCCTTGTGGCCGCTAAGCATTTCTGAACAGGGAATTTAGGTACAAAAATGCATGGCAATTACTAGGCATTTCTATGTAGGGATTTTAAGTGTAGACAAATTTTATGTAGGGATATTAAGTGCAAAAAAACTTGGTAGCCACCAAACGTTTCTACGTAAGGAATTTAGGTGCAGAAATGTTTGGCAACTGCTAGTCTTGTTTAGGCACAGATATTGGGTGGGGAAATGCCTAGGGATGCCAAATGTTTCTATGCAAGGAAATTGAAAGTAGAAACGACAGGTGGCCTTTTAGAGATCCTATGCATGGATCATTAATAAACAAGCTCCTCGCAACCGCTTAACATTTCTAAGAGTGGATATTGGGTGCAGAAATGCCTGTTAGCTATTAGGTGCTTCATTTTATAGATGGTAAAAGAAGAAGCTCTTTGTGGTTGCTAAACATTTTAGTCAAGGGATGTTCGCTGGAGAATAATTAGTGACCACCAGGTGTTTAAACTCAACATTCTTCACTGTAAAATTGCCTAACAACCACTAAGAATTATAGTCCCTAGTTGGTTATTTGAAAAGCATAAGGTACTTTGCGTCCTTATTTTTTCTTGCAAAATGGGCAAGTTGGAGAAAAGATGTTATGGCCAAAAGTTTGATCACCAATCTAATTTTGCATTTTGTTTGTTTTTGGTTTAATAAGATATGGATGAGGGATTCATGTTTGGTAGCTTTATTAATATTTGGGATGTTGATGAAAATGAAAGGGTGAAGATTGATATCAGAATGTGTAGAGATCCATCAATTGTTCCTATATATGGACCTTGTGGTGTGGAGAATTGCATAGTGGTTTTAATTGAATTTGTGAATGATGATTATGGGTAGCAGAAATTATTCTATCTAATTTCATGTGTGAGATATTACAGATCAACAGTAGGAATAAAGGGTTTTTGGCCTAGCAAATATCTGTTGATGAATGATAAAGTGGTCAGGACGACAATAAAACAATGTCACATGATAATGGATGGGGTGAATAATCTCTCAAAGAAGTGGGTTTCATGTAGGGACAATGCCTTGGCAAAAAAAACTTCCAAGCTAAGGACATCAATGATGTGGAAAATATGGGTAATATAGTTGAGGATTTGCATAATGAGGAATTACATGGTGAAATGAGTTATATCTTTGAGGATGGTGTGAAAGGGTCTATTGGGAAGTTTGGGTCTGATTCCATGAGTGAGAAGGAAATGAAAAGAATATTGTGGAAGGCAATCATGAAGTTAGTGGTGAGGAAAATTTTGAACAAAATAAAGAAGACTACAACCAAAGGAATGCATGTGGGAATGATGATGCAGTGTATGGCCATGGTGTGAGAGGGACAAATTCAAATATAACAGGAAGATGTTGATCTCAGTGGCAAAGAGTTGAATATGATCTTGTAGACAATGGTGGGGTTTTCATTGCAAAAGGTTGGGTGGTTGCATGTGAACCATAGGAAGCAATTCTTGATGATCAACTTGGGGAGGACCATGTTGGGCTTTGCATCTTGTATTGTCTTACGACTATGTCAGTAATGATGACCATTTGGAAATGACCATTAGCTCAAACAATTCTTAATGGGTACCCTTTTTAAAAGCATTTCATAACATTTAATGAAACCCATATACTAGATGTTGATGGTGGGATCAGTTAGTGTAAAGAAAAAGAAATATTCCTTTCATAAGAGGAAGCAAAACATAGTTGACTCTAAGGGTTCCATTTCTAGAATTGAGAAAGTGTTGTTAAAGGAGTCGGTGCATAATGTGGGTGCAGCAAAGTGTTGCGCCATGAATTGTTGTCAACATTTTCCTCATGAAAAGATGTTGTTGAGACAAGAGTTTTGGGGTTTGTCATTTGAAGACTGCAAAACATAAGGTTAGATATTCTAAGAAGGTTACATATAAAGGGAGATGGAAGCTAACAAAAATTTATCACTATTCAAGGTTTTAAACATTTGTGAAAGTTTGGTACGAGATCATTGGTCTTTCTAGGTCAACATATATGTTGTACAAATTACATAGCAAATGAAGTTGTTAGTTTTTACCACATGGCAACAAAGGTACACATAAATTACGTGTGTCAACTCGACAAGTCAAATGTTTAGTCATTGATTGACTTGTCTATGTATATTATGTCACATCAAATGAAAGGGATTGGAAATGGTAAACAAGATGTGCAACGTCTTTTGCCTAAAACATGGAAGAGTCTGTTATATGGAACAACCAACATTTTTTGTTTCTATCTGGTGACAAACGCGTTGCAGCTGCCAAGTGTTTATCATGAAAAATTATTTTATGAAAAATTGAAATGGATTTTTGAATGTTTGTTTGGCAACATACATCTATCATGAAGAATCTAATTTTTATTTTATTTTTATATTTGTGGGTTGGTTTATAAACAAGGAATTAAACAATGGAGGTATTTCTCAATTTGCTATGAATAGGTTGAAGAAAAAACACCATCTCAATGTTGATGTGTGAAAGTGCGGGTTTGTGTTTGTGAAATGCACTGTTTGTGAATCCCTGAACAACTTGATATCCAAATTGGGAAAGAATAGTAATGAGGCTTTAAAATATGAGGCAAAGCTAAAAAAACATATCTTGCACTAAGAATCATGTAGAAACTTATACCATACTTGGAAGATAGACTTAATGCAATCAAAAAATGAGTTCCTATGCATTATTCATGACAAGATGGACCATGCAAAAACTATGTTTTTAAGGTTGTAAGTGTGTAACAAAATGATATTTGGGCTTGGACAATTGCTCATTACCCTTATGGGTATGATAACACATGGTCATGGGGATGTGAGATATGCATAATATTCTAATGAGTTGTGGCCAAACGATCCCAATTTCACAATTGGGTCCTTGCTACAATTCTTGCGAACTTTAGAGGTGGCCCTAGTTTTAGAATAGAAATTATTATTTGAACAACCCCTGCAAAACTCATTATTTGCATGTATGTTGTAAAGGAAATCAAGTTGCATATGCAAATTACGCACCCTAGATCAAATTGTTGGTTTGAATTAACTTTCAATGCCAAGAAATTTGTTGCTTCAAATGGATAATTGTGTTAAAGACAATAAAAATTGGCATTTGTTAGTGTTTTTATCATTATTGACAACGAGGGACGTGTCTGAGGAGGTCAAATTGGGATTTTTTATAGTTGACCATATGCACAAAGATATAGATGGTTACTTTGGCTATTTGTCAAAAAAGTTTAAGGAAGAAAACAATTACATTTTAATAGATTTGATGAAAGCTTTCATGATCTCAAAAGAGAAATCATCCATTCTTCAATTGATTTAGGAGATTCCAGATTTTTAATCTTGGGTCCTAGGTTGTTTGAAGGATGGCCTTGAAACGTTGGTAAGGCATTTTGATATGCATCTATTTAGATTTTTTGTTGATTCATTAGGTTGGCTAGTGATGCAATACAAAGTTTTTCCCACAAATCTTGTTTAGAGTCCAATAGATGGGTCTCCAATTAAATTATGGAAAGTTAATCCAAACGGTTCACTAAAGTTGTTTACTAGAGTTCCAAGCCCTATTCCATATTGCCCAATTTGGGGCAATGATGCATTAAGGTTAATGGATAGAGAAAAGTTTATAAATTCTGGACTATCCAAATACATGGATTTCTCGAAGGTGGGCATTGCGCAAAATTCCACTTATGAAATGAAGATGAAGTTGTATGTGGAGTACTAAGATGATATTTTGTTGCATTTGTGAAGACCATTACTGCCTCAATGTATAACTCTTTTGGAGGGCTTTTGGCCTTCAAGCAATTGGTGGTCTAACTATGCTAGGGCTTCATTGTCAATTGTGATGGACATTGTTGATCCAAAAGATCCAATTCAAGTTCCTTATTGTGAACCAAAGAACATGAAACCTTTAACTACATACATGCCATTTAGAGATCTTAATGTTGGAGATTTTGTGTTCGTGAACCCCATGATTTAGATTTTGTTCCTTTCTCAATGGGAAAAGCGGAGGGTGATGTTATCAAGGATGAAGAAAATGAATATTCTAAAATGGTGAAAGTTCAATGGTGGGCTCCTATGAAAAAAAAGATCAAATTTGGATGGATGACATCTATATGAAGATTGTTGGAATGGGAAATGGAAATGTAATTTAGCAAATCCAAAATAATGGTTCGACATTTCAATAATTTTTTTCTCTTTTTTTGCTCAGAATAATACAACAAACAAAAGTCAAATTAATATCCTTGCTACAACCAATTTGTGAAGGATGTTGGTGACATTGATTAAATTATATTTACAATTTTTTGATGTCTTTTGTATCATTGTATTGATTGGATTGTTGTTTTAAATTTTTTTTGCAATTTTTGTGTTGTATGGTTTAATACAAAAAAAAAAATCCAAAATTTATCCATGTACATGATTCTTGAAGAGTAATAATAAATAATCTATTTTGTTCCACCTGATCCCTAATATTTGGTGGCCACCAAATGTCAAATTTCCTACATGGTATGTAAAGCCCCAAAAATTATGGATTTGTTATAACATGAATGATAAAATTACATGCATAGACATTATTGTTATTAATATGTTGTGCCTTGTTTGTATTTCAAAAAATTGAATTTTTATTTTTGTTTATTGGGAGCATTTACTTGTGACTTTCTTATTTGATAATCTATTATGTATTATCACTTAATAGGCACCAAGATAAATATCATGTTAATTACATATGGAATTTGAAACATAGTAGATTTGTTATTGTATGATTAACATGGATGGATCAAGTTGTTATTATTAAAAAATTAGCATGTCAATATATTAGATTCAAAATATTGAGTTCATTTTTCTCACTTTAAATGGGAGTTGTGTCATTTGGTTTTCATAGCTCACAATTTTTTATGTTTCATCTGACGACCACCAGGTGTTCAATTATAAGTTAAAACGTTTTATGGTATATATATATTTGAAAAATATTAATAAAATTTGTGTGATAGTATGATGTTGTAGTTTTGCCAATTTGGCCTCTTTCCTTGTTTCAAATTCAAAGGGTTGAGTCTCTTAATGTTAGATAGAAACACTAACATTTGACTTTCAATCATTCATGAAAATTCATAGTCTTGTCTTAGATTTGATGTGAATGTTTTTAACATAATGTGTACATGGATCTTTTTGGAATTGTTGGTTACAAAGTTGTTTTTATTTGGAAATAATGTAATTGAATTTTTTTATAATATGACATTCACGTCAAAAATGATCATTAATTTGTTAAATCTAGTGACCACTAGATGGATTTCATTCCATCCACCAAGTTGTATAAAGTCCTAAATTAAAATTTTAGTTTTAAATTAATTAAATATGTGTTTAAAAAATAAAATCAATTGCAATTTTTTCTATTGAAAATGAGGTTGATGATAGGGTTGTCATAACATTCGAATGTCCATCATGGTGTGATGTGTTTGTCTGGATGTAAACATAGCCTAGAGTCACATCAAGACAAGGTCAACATAGGTCAAAGCCCATATTGGGCTATTCGGGCCAAGGTTGTCAAAACTAATGCCATAGTTGATGGCACTCTTGAACGATATCAAAGCATGTTTGGTAGCAAAGGGCTATTATCAAAAGCCTAGAATTGATTTTGTAGAGACATTTACTTGATAGTTTTGAATCTATTCATGCGTTCTTGGCCATAATTGTTGCAAAGAATATGGACTTGATTCAAAACTACCTTTTGACATGGTTTTCTATCTAAAAAAATTTATATGGAGCAGCCACAAGGATTCCAAGTTCCTAAATCTATGCAAAAAGTCTATAAATTACTCAAAAGTTTATATGGCTTGTGGCAAGCTTCTCGAGCATGGAATGCTATCTTTCACAAGTTTTTAAAAGATCATAACCTTGAGGTTTTTGAAGCAGATCCTTGCTTGTATTATGATCATTCTTTTCCCAAATTGATGATTCTTATTTTTGTTGATGATGTTTTTGGGGGTCACACAAATCCTTCCAAATTCATTAACGTAATTTAAGATCTTCAAAAGTAGTTTGACATCACATTTGGTGACGTAGGATGTTATATTAACTTATGGATTATTCAAGATTGAGTTAACCATACTTTAGTCTAATCACGAGATTTTGATTACTTATGTATGTACTCAAGAGCCCATTAATTGGCACTAATCTAAGTGAAAATACTCAAACTTTTTGTAAATCTCCATGCAAAAAACAAGTTTTATTTACACTAAACATGCAACTCTTTTATCTCCATAGCACACGGAAGAAGAAATAATAAGAGAACAAAGAAGAAAAGCAATGAATTCATGTAAAAGGTTGATAAAATTTGAAAACAGAAAAGAATTTCTAAATTTTTTACATGTGGCACACCTATGTAAATGAAAAGAATAAAACTTCTTTGGACTTCCACAACCACTTTGCAAAGTAAACCACAATAAAAAAAGAAAACACTCACACTCCCCCCCGCCCCCCTTCCAAAAGCAAAAAATCTTCGACCTCTAGGGTGCATGCTGCATCTCCTCATCGGCCATCATTTTTTCTTGAAACTAATACAAGAGACACTAGAGTCGAATTGCCCATCATTGAACATGTACTTATAATTGAACACTTTCTTATTTTTTCTTCATTCTTTAATCAAATTGAATGATTTTTGTGTCATTGGATGCACAAACTAGAGGGCTATAGATGTTCTTTAAACATCAAAAGTGAGGGAACAACTCAAAAAATTATAGGTAGAGGATGAGTGATAGACCAAACACCCATATTTTCCCCATTTCTTTACCAAATTGAGCAATTTTTGCACCATTGGAAACACTAGGTGGAGGGCTACAATTATTCTTTTAGCTTGGAAAGAGAGGAATAATGTGTGAGGATCCGACCTCCTTTGAGTTCTTACAAGTTAGCTCGTTGGCCTATCTACCCTAATTAGGGTACATAGTTTATTCCAATAAAGAGGCGAGAGGAAAGCATGTGAGCAAAGCAATACACAATCTCTAAAAGGATTGATTTACCATCCACATTTCGTCTTGTTCTTTTTACCTTATGTTAAAAGGTGAAGGAAGGTCAGCAATTAACACAACTATTTTGGGTTCAAATTAAAGAGCAAGAAATCCTTTTCTAAGGAAAAACAATTCCCTACTATAAGCAAATGGTCAATCCCTAGCATTTCAAAAGTACCTGAGTAGAACTGGAGCACATTTGCATAAAATTTCGCTTTTCATGGTCACCAAAATCAATATGCTCCCATTTGAAGTCATGTAGAAATAACAGGTCTCCTTTGAGACCTAGTCTGATTACAATTGTGGGACGCTGTTAAGTTAGGTATGGATTTTTAAAGATGTAGCATGTAACTTACTTAATTCACCTTTGTTCCCAAGGCAAAGAATAAGTGATCCAAATTTAGATTTCAGATCATTTGTAGATGTATAAACTAATGTTGTGCAGTTCTTCTTTTTTGAGAGAACTTCCTATCCGGTTCTAACATTTTAAAATTTATGTGACAATTCTTTGAATATGGGTTTGAGAGCTAGGTTCTTCCAAATTTGAACCCTTTGGTTCCAAGTTCTATCACATCTTTTCAAATTCAAGAACCTCCAAACCCGACTTTTGAATAGGGTTCAGTTCCATGTACACACTACACATTCCCCAATGCTAAAGATTTTGTGAGTACACAGTTTTATGACAAATTAAACTAGGGGTCTATTTAAATATAAAGTTGAACAACTAATTGAAATTAATAATTCAGTATAAAGTTCAGTCTATTTATTAAATTTTGAAAAAAAATCTATTTTTTAACATATATATCTTTACCCTGTTTTCAAAAATAGTTTTTCACGATTCTGATTTCGAATTTAGCAAAACATTTTTTCCACGATTTGATTCTTATGTCAATTCCAACAAGTTGATGTCAATTCGGATCTAGGCTACAAGAACCTAGCTAGAGTGAACCAGCAACCACCAATGCACCAGTTAGCCATTCTGTCCACTAGATGGGCTAAGTTTTTTCATTTGACGTTAGATGAGGTTCATAATTGTCCATTTCCTTTCGCTGTTGACCATTGTATTTTTTTTTTTTGGTTTGTTCTTAGTTGTTTTTTTCCCTAGACCTAACCTCACACATAGCTGCCCTACTCACCTTCCTACCTTCATAAGTATTGTACCAACCTTAGTACCTTACTAATTATTTCCTACTAACATAGCTACCTCAATAACTAGTTATCCTACTGACCTAATTACTATACTAACTACCTACTCTACTAACCTAACTACCCTGTTAACTACATACCCTATTGATTTAACCATTGTACTAACTACTTACCCTACTAACCTAGTTACAACACAATTTACCAACCCTATATACACAACCACCCTATTGACATAAATACTTTACAAACCTAGTCACCTTGATAAGGTAACTTGTTTCTTACATACTAATTTGCCTATCTATTTAGTTACCTTGCTAGTGTAACTTTCTTCCTATCTACTAACTTGCTTACCTACATGCCTACCTACTTTAGTAACTTATTTACTTTGCTCCTTGAACTTCTTTTCTACTTACTAACTTGCCTACTAACCCAACTACCTACCTATATACCTACTTACCTACCTATGCACCCACCTTACTACCTACCACTTGTTCACCTACCTACCTTTGTTTTTTACATAGCCAAATATCTAACTAATTACCTATTCACTTTTCCCACCCCCTAGCCCCCCAATCCTACCTATCAATCTATTAAAATTTGCCCTAATTCATGGATGATGAACATAGGTCCCCCTATGTAATTATTACAAACAATTTATAGTGGAAACAATGTCATAGTTGCAGCCATTTTGGTTTAGTTAATGCATATTTTATTAATTTTGTTTACCTAATTTATTTATGGAATGGACATTACAATACATTTTTTCATGTAATTATTATAAATACGTACTATTAGAATATGGTTTAAATTTAAGGTTGGGACAATAAATTAGTTAGTAAGTTTTTCACAAATCTATAGTAATTAACCTAAACTAGACTAAATTTGGGGGGGAAATTTTAGGGTTTAGACATATGTAAAGTAACACAATTTCATTCTATATTTTTTTCAAAGAGATTGGAAAATTTTGTTTGTAGAGATCACACAAAGGTAAGAGACATTTATTTTCTTTTAGTTTTTTACAAAATTTATTTGATTGTTTTTTAGGATTAAAGTTTTTTTTTTATCAATAAATCTTTGTAGGTTAAAAGCTTAAAATTTTGGTTTCTAAATTTTTTCCTATGTTTTTTAAAATTTTATGTTTTGCATTATATAATTTGTATAGTTTTTTGGGTTTAGGGCATATATCATTAGGACTTTTTTTTGTTAGGGTTTGTATAGTTAAGGTTGTAATAGGGCTTATGGCAAAATATCATTTGAATTTTTAGGGTTATGCTTTATAATTTAATGTTTAGGATTTTGGTTCATATATATTAAGGCTTAAGGTTTATATTTTAAACTTTGCTCATTATATTGGTTTTTGATTTTATCACTTATTTAGATTTATAACATAATTATGAATCTCCTTTGTTTCCATATGTTCCATAGTTGTTAAAGTTTAATATTTCCTAACCCACTTTTGTTTAAATGCAATACCCATATCATATTGTGATAATTCATTAACCATGAAACATAAAAATATTTTTTAAATATTAGATTCCCTGCTAATACATCATGAAATTCATGTTTTCAAAATTATTTATTCACCTTATAATATGATTTAACATATATGAAAATGAACATAATGTAAAATTGGTCACATTAATGATATAGGGGGTTAAGGTTTAATGTAAAATTTACTACTTAAAGTTAAAAATATGGTTTAGGTTTAGAGTTTAGGACAAAAAAATTAATTAATAGTTTTTTTATAAGTTTATAATAATTAAAATAAATCTAAGGTGCATTTTGGACGGAATTTTTAAGGCTTAAACATATGTAAAATAATGCAATATCATTTTATATATTTTTAAAGAAAGTGAAATAACTTAACTTGGAAATATTACCAAATGGTAAGAGATATACCTTTTTTTGTGTTTCCCTAAATGCAATACCCACATGTATGGTCATTTCAAAATAACCAATATGTAATTTGGGTGGCCTTTCAATGAAAACCAAAACTTATATGTAATACTTGCATGCAAGTTCATTTTGAAATAATGTAAAGGTGATTTAGACAACTTTAGGTGAATAATCAACCCTAAATGCAATACCCACATGTAAGGTCACTTCAAATTAAGTGGTTTGGGTACCCAAAATAAGTTTTTTTATATACTTAAATTAATTTTATGACAATTAATTATCATGAATAATTATTTAAAATAATGATTTGAATAACTTATCAACATAAAAAATTTAATTAAAATAATATATTAAATATTAAATTATTGATTTGATTTTGAAATCTAAAATTTAATTATCTGAATAATTAAGGTTCAACCAAATAATCAGTTAATTGATATTAAAAAATAAATGATTGTTTAAATATGATAATCAATCATTTACATTATCTGAAATATTTTTTTAATAATTCTTTAATTATGGCATTATTTGTTGATATTTATACAAGATTATTATGTCATATGAATCCCATAAATATTACAATGGAAACCTATATGCAAGTGTTACAAAAGATGTTAAAAATCAACAATTATTTATGGACCTACATGTGGGTATTGTAATGGATGTAAAAAACCAGTAACTATTCACGAGACCTATATGCGGGTATTGTAATGGATGTAAAAAACGAATAATTATTGTGAGACCTATATGCGGGTATTGCATATTTGAAATGGTCTTGTGAAAATTATAATAGAAAGGATGTAGGTATTGCACAATGTTCATTTTGATATTTATAAACCCTAGACAAATTAATGTTACCTATTCATATGGGCTTATTTAAGGTTTGATTATTACATCTAAAGTACTAAGAAAATTATGACAAAGAAGACATATATGATTAACCATATACCCATCAAACAATTATGACTAAAAAAATAAATTATATTAATAAAAGATGTACAAAAAAGGGTGGATCAAAAATTGTTAAAGAACCTAATGAAAAAAAAGGTTCTCTATAATATTTCAAAGGACCAAAATTTAAAAATTGGGTAGTCCAAAAAATAAAAAGGCTAAAAAAACTTAGCTAACTATATAAAGTGGAAACCCTAAACCATATCATTATCTATAATCTCATGTTTAGCTTAGTAAGCAACTGCTACATTTATAGCCTTTGCTACATGACAAATAATGTACAGATGACAATGTTGTATTTCAACTTGAACTGCATTTGCAATAAACTCTTCCTTTGTTGTGCCCTAAACCCTATAAACACCAAAAAACGACCAAATTAAACCCTAACACACCTTGGATGAAATAAAATTATAAAAAACAACAAACATTGATTATTATTGTTTCTTGCATTCCATGAATCATTCTAGATTCATGGAAATCTAATACATTTGTTAACTTTTCTATCCAACTTGCTTTAGTAGACTTTCGATCTCAATTTTTGACATCTCATGCCATCTTCAATCGTCGTGCATATACAAAATGGGTGGATCGAATCATCTTTTGTAAATTCATCTTTCTCCATTCGTGATGTTTCATTTTGAGGCATGCTTCCCACGCCCCAAGCATTAAGACCCAACACTTATAACAATTGCTCTGAAGCTAATTTGACCAAAGTTGGTTTTGGGAATGGTGGACATTGTTCTGTAACAGTTACTAGCTTATCCCATTCGCATTGTGTTTTGGCAACCTTTTTATCATTCTGCCTTTGCATAGCCATGGCATTTCCTATTATGCGAGCATTCATTTTAGCATGGTCTTGATGTCAAGGACCTCTTTTAGAAGTTGAAGGCCTCCCATGTTTGGCCTTTTTTGCCACCAAGTCATGCACTTCCTTCAAATGTTTGGTCAACAACCATTTGGCACAATATGCGACAATGTGAGTGCCAACTTTACACTTCCATTTCGACCTAACCTTCGTCCATTCTTTGTCCTTCCGAACCAAAATAGGTGGACAAGGGGGTGCCAGTGGCTGAAAAGCTTGGTTGGTTTTAAGTTCCGAACCTAAACCAAAAAATATATAAAAGTAAATCATTACTTTGTACTAAAAAAATATTAACCCTAAAACCTTACACATAAAAAGTTCAAAAAAAAAATACAGGTATTGCAAAACATAAAATCACATAATCAGATGTAACTCCTACAAACTCTAACTATTTTCAGGTATTGCAATAAAAAACTTTTGACAAAAAAAACTCCGCAACTTCCATCAAATGATGGAAGCTACGAATATAATTAAACTTAAAAAAACTCGTATAATTTTTTTATCTGCATTTAATCTAATGTATGTAAGTTTTTAAACAATTTAACCCACCATTTTTCGATCGAAATTCCTAATCTATATTAGGAATGATCTCATCATTTGAATTACAAATCGTCACCATTGTTAATTCTAAACCACATAAATTGTTTGATTCATTAATTCTCAATTTTAATGAAGCAAAATTTTGCTCCTTAGGTCTCAATTTTGATGGAATAACATTTTGCTCCCCAAATCCTAACTATAATGGATCAACATTTTGCTTCCCAATTGTCTGTTCTAGTGAAGTAACATTTTGTTTTTGAGCTTCCAAATCACCAATTTTTTTTAGTTTCCTTCCTTTAGCCATTACAACTTTCAACATCCCAGAAACCACCATTTCATTGTTAATTTTCAATTTTAATGAACTAAACCAAAATGACTAGAAAAGAAGAAAAAAATAAAAAATAAAAAATGACGGCAACTTATTACCATCGCCTTTTTCACAGCACCACCACCACCACCACTACAATAAAAGAAGGCGATGACATTACTACCGTCACCTTCTTCGCAGTAAAATTACTGAAAAAGGCTATGGCAGTTGTCATTACCTTTTTTTGCAGCAAAGCCATGGAAGAAGGTGACGGAAGTTATCATTGTTTTCTTCTTTTCAAACATAGAGAAGTGACACAACCTTCGTCGTTACAACACCACCACATAAGAAGGCAAAAAAGAAAGCAATGGCAGCTACCATTGCCTACTTCTTCTTAGCAGCACCCCCCCAAGAAGAAGGCGACAGTAATTGCCATCGCCTTTTTTTTCACTACAACACCACCCGCCCCCAAGAAGAAGGCGACAATAGTTGATGTCACCTTCTTTTTCTTCTCTGTAACACGCTCGAAGAAGAAGGCGATGGTAGTTGTCGTCACCTTCTTCTTATGTGCAACACTAACCATAGAAGAAGGCGACGACAACTTCCAACGCCTTCTTTTTCTTCTTTACAACACCACCCCCCAAAAGAATGTGATGACAATTGTCGTCACCTTCTTCTTCTTCTTTACAAAACCCCCAAAAAGAAGGTGACGGCAGCTATCGTCGCCTTCTTCTTCTTCTTTTCTATAATAACAACCACAGAAGAAGAAGGCAACGATAGTTGCCGTCGCCTTCTTCTTCTTTTTCTTCTTTGTAACAAAAGCCACAGAAGAAGGCGACGACAATTGTTGTCGCCTTCTTCTTCATTTTCTTCTTTGCAACAATAGCCATAAAAGAAGGCGATAACAACTGTCATCACCTTTTTCTTCTTTGCAACAACCGCCAAGAAGAAGGCGATAACAATTGCTATCACCTTCTTCTTGTTTACAACAATAGCCAAAGAAAAAGGCAACGATAATTGTTGTTGCCTTCTTCTTCGCCTTTGCAATACCAATCTCAGAAAAGCCGATAACAATTATCATCGCCTTCTCCTCTACAAGACCCCCCTAGAAGAAAGCGATGACAACTACTGTCGCCTTCTTCTTCTTCTCTGCAAAACCCCCCTAGAAGAAAGTGGCGGCAACTGCCGTCGCCTTCTTCTCTGCAACACCACCTCCACAAAAGAAGACGATGACGCATTTTTCTTCACTGTAACATGACTAAAGAACACAAAGAAGGCAACGACAGTTACTGTCACCTTCTTTGCCTTCTCAAACACAAAGAAGAAGGTGACAACAGCTTGCTGTCGTTACCTTCTTCGTTGCTGCAATAGTAGCACAAAAAATGTGAAGAAGGGGAGGTAGGTAGGAGGGAGGTAGGAGGGGGGGAGGTAGGTAGGAAACAAAAACGTTAAAGAAGAAGATGATGGTGTTTTTTTCTTCTCAAGTAGGAAAAAAAAACACAAAGAAAAAAAAAATGCAAAGAAGGGAGGGAGCTTACCTTTCTTCTCTCACTTCCACATTTGAGATGAAGCGCTCCTCTTGCCTTTTCGTCTCCATGTTCCTTGAACTCTTCATGTTCCTACAACGTTGAACTCTCCACCTTCCTCAAGTCATGTGTCGCAAAGCTTTGTGCGGCTCAAGCTCAGGAACTCTACTAAGCTCTCAAGATGGAGTGAGTGGGAAATGTGGTGAGGAAGGTAAGAGGGGGGAGGTAGGTAGGAGGGGGGGGAGGTAGGTAGGAAGGGAAACTTCTGGGGCAGAGAAGGGGGCTGAAAAATCCCTGGGGAAGAGGATGGGTTTTTGGTTCATCCCCAAAACAGCTTGAATGGCCTCATCCTCAACTGGTGCATTGGTGGCTGCTGGTTCACTCCAGCCCAAAAACCTGACCCTGAACCGCCAATTATTACCCTTGAAAGACTGTACCCACCCAACACTGGTGTAGACCCAGTCCAGCACCCACCAGTGCACTATCCATCAATGGAAACCTGTTCTGATGCAGTTGTGGATGAACCACAACTGAGTGAACAAATTTCCATCTTGATAGATATCCCCCAAACCCTTCTATTTTTCATCTGTGGAGGTAGGAGGGTTTACAGGATACATAGAGAATACACACACATATGTGTGTCATTGTAATCCTCAAACAGAATGTTGTTAGTGTATATAATAAGACCTACTTAGTCCTGTAAAACTGAAAATCTGGAACTCACAAAATTATCATACCAGTAAACAGGAGTATGGAACAGTCAAGGGACTTGATTATCATATCAAAGAATTGGACAACTAACAATTGATCATTCACAAGCAAGGTTTTTTTCCTTCACTTTTGTGCTCTAGCCACACTGACAACCATCCACAAGAGGATCTAGCCAGATTTGGCTACAGCACCATAGTCAAATTGTTTCCTAATGCTACTGATGTTTGGTGACCTGCAGATCAGGCGCTCTAAATCTGGGGAACCCAATCCAAAATCCATGCTTTTTTGGTGAATTTGTTTCCAAAAAATGAAAAAAGGAATCCTTGTTGTAGTTGTAGCCTCAATTTTTTTTGCTTCCTTTTGGCAAAATTTTGCACAATAACAAAAGGCCGGTTACAAGCAGCAGTTCTTTTTGGGTGAAAAAAATGTTTTTGGGAAACTTTTCCAAACTTTCTAAAAACAATATTAGTTTAGGGAGTTAACTTTAATTAAGACTGAATTATTCTTATTTATATGAAGTAAATTAGACCATGAACATTTGATGGGTACTAGTGGCCAAGTGTCAATCTAGGCCACAATGTGACACACCCCTTGTTAAAGATTTACCATGCTGAAATATTTGAGTTTCCATAATTCTCCTATGGAAACTCAAATATTTCAGCATGGTAAAATATAATCTTCAAAAAATCCTCTAAAAGAAGTCAAAATATCATCTTTCAAAAATCCTCATATAAAAATAAACCTATTACCTAGGGGCCAAACTCCCTTAAGCTACTATACTCTATAATGAATCTAAACACAATATCCCTGCCTTGGTAGGCAAGGCCAATAAATATGATGACAAAGTTGGTTGTAATTAGCTGAGTCAACATGAGTTTGTTGAGAAGCAATTAACCTTAGTACTGGCTCTACAACTTACGTACAAGTACATGTATACAGTAAATCCTAAACATTATTATGCATGTCAACTTGTATTTTTGTCAATTTTGTGATGTAACAAATTAAGTGGCAATGATTCACAGCAAGATTTACCCATTTAATTTGGCTATAAGCTAAATATGAAAATGAGTTTTAAAAAAATTCTTCAATATTTTTGAGTAGTTACTGGAACCATGCATATAAATCTGGGAAATTTTCTTGAATTTTGGTTGAATTATAGCTATTGAAAATCTCAAAAAACATTTTACCACTTTTAATTTTTCAAACAGCTTTTTGGCTATATATGTAGCCATCAAAAAAGTGACTAATGCTTGTGTACATAGCAACAACCAGAAGTTGGCAATGTAATAATTAAGACTCCACATGAAAATGGGCATATGTTCTGTACTTGTCAAGTGAGAAACACATTTTGCCTTCATTGAAGTGCAATTATAGCATGGAGTTTACTATAGGCAATGTAGAAGAAAATGGATATGATGGTAATGTTCAGTATTTATCATGGACCATTTTTGTATATTGAAACCATACAATGTACATACCCTTTTAATTGGTTACATACATGATGACATCACTTGAATAGGATTGCAGTGGAAGTGGCTTATGGAATAGGCCCATTGTTCCTTGTTGTGCTGCCACACAGATTAGGGGTATTGTTGCACACCTTCCCAATACATTTCTAAAAGTATTACTCCTAACCTTACCCCACGTTTTACACATCCTTGATTCATGGTGATCTAGAAGAACACATTTCATCTTCATATTGTTGAACACACCCCACTCACCCTCCATGCTCCCCACATTTCACATATGGAGAGACAAAAAGTTTTGGAAAGTTTGAGTTTTTTCACATAGATCAGTGCCAATTAGTGGACTATGTGAACAATTAATAGGTTAGGAGTCTGTCAGAGTGTGAACCGTAATTTTTTTTGTTTTGGGTGATGAGCCAATCAGAGAGGTCTATCCCAAAAGAAAAAAATTGTCAAGGTTGTCCCACCAAACCAATTAATACAAATCACACTATCTTTTGTTGATAGGTGAACTAAAGTTGGGTTGGACTTGGAATGGTGCACTGAGGATGTTTGGGTATGGCCCAGCCAATATTTTAGTTGAGTTTTCCTTTCATTGAAATTTGAAAGAAACTCCAACTTGAATAAGATTATGTAGTTTTCAACCTAGTCCCTCCCTCCAGGTTCATCTTTCTATGCCCACATAAAAAACACATTTTGGCATCTCTGGTTTTCCATCCAGGTCATTGTCATATGTATCTCTTAGGGACAGATGCACCCCAATCAATGAAAGTGCCTGCAAGAAAACTGCGTTGTATCAAAATCAGGCTAATTTCTGTTGGATGAGGGAGAGGAGACTTTCCAGTGCTGGACATGAAAGCAGCTACAAAATGTCTAAATAAATTCATTTCTAATTCTTCTCCATTGAGAAATAAAGAGAGAAAAGTCGCATGTACAGAACTCTGGACTCTACCAGGAATCAAACACTTTCCGACAATCGGGAAACACGCCAGCTCGCTGGTCCATCGGCCATCCTCCCAGCTCTTACACCTTGCCGGGCATGTATTGAGTCAGTCTTGAATATCCTTACCGATGAATACAAATGAGAAAGCAAGAGAGCATCCTCGCAAGTTCTTGGACGCGGATACTGGCGTCCAGAAGCAGTGTTGTGCTCAGTCCATGCGATTATTACAAAGCTTGCTACAAGTGGGGGGAAAGATGCTAGCTCGTCCGTTGCTGCTGGGAAGGTGTCCATCGTTCATCCCTTCCAGGGTATTCAGTCCGTCTTTACCCTTATCGCTAATAATTACAGATGCGAGATATCCCACGGCATTGACCATCTCCGTTCTTGCACTTGTGTAGTATGATATAGCAATACATCTGGTTCAAATTGTCAACAAGTTTGGTGGTAGGTAAGGCCCAAGAACAAGGGTGTTATCAAAATAAAGGTACCATCCAGGTCCGCACCCGAGGTGGTGCCTGCATTCTGGTTATGTCGTATTTGAAGGCCTTACCGATTGTAAAGCATCTGCCTGCCCATTGTTTTGTACAGACAAACATTTCAAAACTAAATGTTCCTCCTTAAAAACATGTCATTTTGACCTCATTCACACTCATGTTGCAAAATTGCAATCCTTCATCACCCTACATAAAAGGGTTATTATCTCTTGTCCAGTAGTGAATTGAGTTGACATGGTCTACCCATGATCTGAAATCAGAACAGGAAACTAGGATCTGGCCCAGTATTTTTTTGCCTGCAAGCTACCTCTCCAAATCCATAGCTGCCTTGCAAGGATCTCACAGTTGCAATAGACCAGGTTTCAGAGAGACTGGTCATTTCTTCATGACTCCCAGTAGGAGTATGTGGATTTTGGTCAATCTGAAATGCTAGTTCTTAATGCAGATGTGCAGGGGTCTTATGGTTCTACGTGGGTTTCTTGAAATGCTAGGGTTTGATCAAATTTTCCTGACAGAAGAGACATCTTTTTTTCTCTTAATAAAAGTATTGCAAGATTGCTCTTCAAATGAACCCAAAACCAATGTGTTATGCTTCCTCCAGGTCATTTACCAGAATAACAAGGTAAAAAATTATTAATTGTTTAAAACTTGTAGATATTATCATCATCATCAGAATTTATCATAGGTGCGTGTCTCTTTGGCTCTAAGAAACCATCCACATGCAACCCAATCAATGGAAAGTGCCTGCCAGAAAACTGCATTAAGTCTTAACTTATACCACACCCTGAACTAATTTTCAGCTCTAATTTGCTGGATATATATATATATATTTGAAAATGACTTGGTTAAGCAGTTTCAAATATTATTTTTACAGAATTTCAACAGTTGAGGAGCAAGTATGCAAAGTACACCTTTACTTGTGTATTTGTAATAGTAGCAAGACCAAGAAGATTGTGAAAACATTGGAACTTTTCTGCTAGAAGGGGTTTTGTCATAATATCAACATATTGATCTTGAGTACATACATAAGTAACAAAAATCTCGTGATTGGACTAAAATTCATAAAGCAAGTGGAAGTGCACATTAGCAAGCTTAGTGCGCTTATGGAATTCTGAATTTTTTACCATGTGGATGGTAGCTTGATTGTCACAAAAAAGAAGTGTAGGAATGTGTTTAGTAATCTTTAAGTCATTTAGCAAACACCAAAGCTAGAAAACTTCTTTTGTTGTGACAAGCAACAAGGTACTCAGATTCTGTTGTGTCGTTGCATGTGCAAGTCTGCTTATGACTCAACTATGTAATGGGTCCATTGTTAAATAGAACAAGACACCCATTTTGGGATTTTCTATCATTAGTATCCACAACACAATCTGCATTTGAATATGCAAGAAGTTTGTTGACTTCATTAGTGCTTGAAAAACAAACCCAACATGTTGCGATCCCTTTAAGATATCACATGATTCAATGAACAAAAGTACAATGAATCCCTTTTAGGCTCTGTGAATATTTTGAAACTATCTAGACAGCCTAAGAAATATTAGGACGAGTACCAACCATGGCAAACATTAGGCAACCCACCATCTCTGGGTATGAAAAATCACCTTCAAATTCTTGATCTGCATTAAAGTGTAGAATGTACCTGAACATTGGGATCTACTGGAGTTGATACTGGATGACAATGATCATGGTCAAAATGATGGACAATTTGAAGAATATATCTTGTTTGATCAAGATACAAAGTATGGTTGACTCAATCTTGAATAATCCATAAGCCAATATAACATCCTAAGTCACCAAATGTGATGTCAAACTACTTTTGAAGATCTGAAATTATGTTCATGAATTTCGAAGGATTTGTGCGACCCTGAAAAACATCATCAACAAAAATAAGAATCATCAATTTGGGAGAAGAATGATCACAATACAAGCAAGGATCTGCTTCAAAAACCTCAAGGTTATGATCTTTTAAAAACTTGTGAAAGAGAGCATTCCATGCTTGAGAAGCTTGCCGCAAGCCATATAAACTTTTGAGTAATTTATAGACTTTTTGCGTAGATTCAGGAACTTGGAATCCTTGTGGCTGCTCCATATAAATCTTTTCAGATAGAAAACCATGTCAAAAGGTAGTTTTGAATCAAGTCCATATTATTTGCAACAGTTATGGCCAAGAATGCATGAATAGATTCAAAACGTGTTGTAGGAGTAAATGTCTTTGCAAAATCAATTATAGGCTTTTGATAATAGCCCTTTGCCGCCAAACATGCCTTGGTATCCTTGAAGAGTGCCATCAACTATGGCATCAGTTTTGACAATCCTAGCCCGAGTAGCCCGATATGGGCTTTGACCTATGTTGACCTTGTCTTGACGTGACACTAGAGTGTGTCTATGTCCAAACAAACACATCACACCATGATGGACACTCGAATGTTATGACAACCCTATCATCAACCCCATTTTCAATAGAAAAAAGTGTAATTGATTTTTGTTTTTTAAACACACATTAATTAATTTAAGACTAAATTTTTAATTTAGGACTTTATACAACTTGGTGGATGGAATGAACTCCAACTAGCCACTAGACTTAACAAATTAATGATCATTTTTGAAGTGAATGTCATATTATAAAAAAATTCAATTACATGATTTCCAAATAAAAACAATTTTGTAACCAACAATTCCAAATTGATCCATGTACAAATTATGTTAAAAGCATTCATATCAAATCTAAAACAAGACTATGAATTTTCATGACTGATTGAAAGTCAAATGTTAGTGCTTCTATCTAACATAAAGAGACTCAACCCTTTGAAGTTGAAACAAGGAGAGAGGCCAAATTGGCCAAACTACAACATCATACTATCACACAAATTTTACTAATACTTTTCAAATATATATACACCATAAAACTTTTTAAATTATAATTGAACGCCTAGTGGCGACTAGGTGAAACATAAAAAATTGTAAGCTATGAGAACCAAATGACACAACTCCCATTTAAAGTGAAAAAAATGAACTCAATGTTTTGAATCTAATATATTGACAACATGTTAAATTTCTAACAATAACAACTTGATCCATCCAAGTTAATCATACAATAAAAAATCTACTATGTTTCAAATTCCATATATAATTAACATAATATTTATCTTGGTGCCTAACAAGTGATAACACATAATAGATTATCAAATAAGAAAATCACAATTAAATGCTCCCAATAAATAGAAATAAAAATTCAATTTTCTGAAATAAAAACAAGGCTTAACATACCAATAACAATAATGTCTATGCATGTAATTTTATTATTCATGTTATAACAAATCCATTATTTTTGGGGCTTTACATACCATGTAGGAAAGTTGACACTTGGTGGCCACCAGAAATTAAGGATCAAGTGGAACAAAATAAATTATTTATTATTATTCTTTAAGAATCGTGTACATGGATAAATTTTGGGAAAAAAGAATTTGTATTAAACCATACAACATAAAAATTGCAAAAAAGATTTAAAATGACAATCCAATCATGATACAAAAGACATCAGAAAATTGCAAATATAATTTAATCAATGTCACCAACATCCTTCACAAATTGGTTTAAGCATTAGTAGCATCAAAATTAACTTTAGCTCTACCAATATAAGTAGCAGGAATATTAATTTGACTTTTGTTTGTTGTAATTTTTCGAGCAAGAAAAGAAAAAAAGAATAACTAAAATGTCAAACCATTGTTCTAGATTTGTTAAATTACATTTCCACTTCCCATTCTAACAATCTTCATACAAATCCAAATTTGATCTTTTTTTCATAGGAACCCACCATTGAACTCTCACCATTCTAAAATATTCATTTTTTTCATGCTTGATAACATCACCCTCTATTTTTCCCATATGAAAAGGAGCAAGATCTAAATCATGTGGTCTCACAAACACAAAATCTCCAACATCAAGATCTCTAAATGGTGTGTATGTAGTTAAAGGTCTCATGTTCTTTGGCTCACAATAAGGAACTCAAATTGAATCTTCTAGATCAACAACGTCCATCATGATTGACAATGAATCCCTAGCATAGTTAGACGTCCAATTGCTTAAAGGCCAGAAACCTTCCAAAAGAGTTATACATTGAGGCGGTAATGGTCTTCACAAATGCAATAAAATATCTTCCGAGTATTCCACATATGACTGCACCTTCATTTCATAAGTGGAACTTTGTGCAATGCCCACCTTGTAGAAATCCATGTATTTGGATAGTCTAATACTTATAAACTTTTCTTTCTCCATTAACCTCAATGCATCATTGCCCCAAATTGAGTAGTATAAAACAAGGCTTGGAACTCTAGTAAACAACTTTGGTGAACTATTTGAATTAATTTTCCATAATTTAATTTGAAACCCATTTATCGAACTCCAAATAGGATTTGTGGGGGAAACTTTGTATTACATCATTAGCCAACATGATGAATCAACAAAAAATCTAAACAAATGCATATCAGTATGCCCTACCAACGTTTTAGGGCCATCCTTCAAACAACCTAGGACCCAAGATTTAAAATCCGGAATCTTGGGAATCAATTGAAGAATGAATGGATTCTCATGTGAAATCATGAAAGCTCTCATCAAATCTACTAAAATGTAATTGTTTTCCTCCTTCAAGTTTTTTGACAAATAGCCAAAGCAACCATCAATATCCTCATGCGTATGGCCAACTACATAAAATCCCAATTTGACCTCCTCAAACACATCCCTCGCTATCAACAATGATATAAATGTTAACAGATGCCGATTCTTATTGTTTTTAACACAATTATCCATTTGAAACAACAAACTTTTCGACATTGAAAGCTAATTCACACCAACAATTTGATCTAAGGTGCGTAATTTGCGTATGCAACACGATTTTCCTTGTAACATATGTGCAAAGAATGAGTTTTACAGGGGTTGTTCAAACAATAATTTGGACTCCAAAAAATGGGCCACCTCCAAAGTCCGCAAGAGCCACAACAAAGACCCAATTGTGAAATTGGGATTTTTTGGCCACAACTCATTAGAATATTATGCATATCTCTCATCCCCATGACCATGTGTTATCATACCTTTAAGGGTAATGGGCAATTGTCCAAGCCCAAATTTTGTTGCACACTTACAACCTTGGAAACGCAATTTTTGCATGGTCCATCTTGTCATGAATAATGCATAGGAACTCATCTTTCGATTGCATTAACTCTATCCTCCAAGTATGGTGTAAGTTTTTACATGATTCTTGGTGCAAGATATGTTTTCTTAGCTTCACTTCATATTCTAGATTCTCATTACTATTTTTTCCCAATTTGGATATCAAGTCCTTTAGGGATTCACAAACAATGCATTTTGCAAACATGAACCCCCGCTTTCACACATCAGCATTCAAATGGTGTTTTTTCTTCAACCTACTCATAGCAAATTGAAAAATACCTCCAATGCTTAATTCCTTATTTATCTGCCAACCCACAAATACAAAAAAACAAAAAAAAATTAGATTCTCCATGATAGATGTATGTCACCAAATATACATTCAAAAATCCATTTCATTTTTTCATAAAATAAATTTTTCATGAGAAATACTTAACGGCCACAAGGCATTTGTCGCTAAATAGAAACAAAAAATGATAGTCATTCCATATAGTTAATTTGATCATTGGATATATGCAGACTTTTCCATGTTTTAGGCAAAAGATGTTGCACAGCTTGTCTACCATTTCTAATCCCTTTCATTTCATGTGACATAATATCCACAAACAAATCAATTAATGATTGAACATTCGACTTGCTGAATTGCATACATAATTTATGTGTATTTTTATTCCCATGTGGTAAAAACTAACAACCTCGCTTGTTATCTAATTTGTACAACATATATGTTGACCTCAAAAGACCGACGATCTTGTACCAAACTTTAGTAAATGTTTAAAACCTTGAATAATGATAAATTTTCGTTGGTTTTCGTCTCCCTTCTTATGCAACCTTCTTAGAATATCTAAACCATATGCTTTGTAGTCTTCAAATGACAAACTCCAAAACTTTTGTCTCGATAATGTCTTTTCATGAAAAAAATGTTGACAACAATTCATGGCACAACATTTTGTTGCACCCACATTACACACTAACTCTTTTAACAACACTTTCTCAATTCTAGAAATGGAACCCTTACAGTTGTCAACTATGTTTTGCTTCCTCTTATGAAAGGAATTTTTTTTTTCTTTACACCAACTAATCCCACCATCAACATCTAGTATGTGGATTTCATTAAATGCTATGAAATGTTCTTTAAGGGGGTACCCATGAAGAATTGTCTAAACTAGCAGCCATTTCCAAATGGTCATCATTGGTGACATAGTCGTAAGACAATACAAGATGGAAAGCCCAATATGGTCCTCCCCAAGTTGATCATCAAGAACTACTTCCTATGGGCCACATGCAACCACCCGACCTTTTGCAATGAAAACCCCACCATTGTCTACAAGATCATATTCAGCTCTTTGCCACTTAGATTAACGTCTTCCTGCTATATTTGAATTTGTCCCCCTCACACCATGGCCACACATTGCATCATCATTCCCACATGCATTCCCTTGGTTATAATCCTCTTTATTTTGTTCAAAATTTTCCTCACACCAACCTCTTAATTGCCTTTCACAATATTCTCTTCATTTCTGTCTCGTTCATGGAATTAAACCCAAATTTCCCAATAGACCCTTCCACACCATCCTCAAAGATATAACTCATTTCACAATGTAATTCTTCATTATGCAAATCCTCAACTATATTACCCATATTCTCCACATCATCAATGTCCTTAGTTTGGAAGTTTTCTGCGAATGCATTGTCCCTACATGAAACCCACTTCTTTGAGAGGTTATTCATCCCATCCATTATCATGTGACATTATTCTACTGTCATCTTGACCACTTCATCATTCATCAACAAATATTTGTTGGGCCAAAAACCCTCTATTCCTACTGCTGATTCGTAATATCTCACACATGGAACGAAGAAGATGGTTTCTACTACTCATAATCATCATTCACAAATTCAATTAAAACCACTCTGTAATTCTCCACACCACAAGGTCCATATATAGGAACAACTAATGGATCTCTACACATTTCGATACCAATTTTCACCATTTCATTTTCGTTCACATCCCAAATACTAATAGAACTACCAAACATGAATCCCTCTTCCATATTCTATTAAACAAAAAATAAACAAAATGCAAAATTAGATCAAAGATCAGAATTCTAGCCTTAACATCTTTTCTCTAATTCACCCATTTCACAAGAAGAAATAAGGATGCAAAATACCTTATGTTTTTCAGATGACCAACCAAGGACTCCAATTCTTGGTGGCCGTTAAACAATTCTACAACAAAGAACATTAGATTTAAACACTGGCGGTCACTAATTATTCTCCAATGAACATCCCTTAACTAAAATGCTTAGCAGCTGCCAAGAGCTTCTTTTTTGACCATATGTAAAATGAAGCACTTAATAACTACCAAGCATTTTTGCACCCAATATCCCCGCTTAGAAATGTTAAGCAGTTGTGGGGAGTTCATCTAACAATGATCCATGCACAAGATCTCCAAGCGGCTACCTAATGTTTCTATTTTTAATTTCTTTACATAGAAACGCTTAGCATCCCCAAGCGTTTCCCCACCTAATATTTGTGCTTAAACAAGCCTAGCAATCGCCAAGCATTTCTACACCTAAATTCCCTACACAAAAACACTTGGTGGCTACCAGGATTTTTTGTACCTAATATCCCTACATAAAAATTTATCTACATTTAAAATCCTTGCATAGAAATGCCTAGTAGCCACTAAGCATTTTTGCACCTAAAATCCTTGTTCAGAAATGTTTGGTGGCCATGAAACATTTTGTACACCCTACGCAAACATGCCTACTAGCTACCTAGTGTTTCTACACCTAAAATCCCTATGCAAAGACACTTAGTGACTACAAGGTGTTTTGCACCTAAAATCCTTGCATAGAAACACCTAGCAGCCATAAGGCATTTTTGCACATAATATCCCTACACAAAAACGTTTGGTAGCAACTAAGCATTTATATGTCCAATATCCCTACATAAGAACACCTCACAATCACTAGGCATCTTTATGCCCAATATTGCTTCACAAAAATACCTTGTAATTGATAGGTGTCTTTGTGCCCAATATCATTACACAGAAACGCCTGGTGGCTGCAAGGCGGTTCTACACCAAATCTCCTTACGCAAAGACACCTAACATCCGCTAAACATTTTTGTGCCCAATATCCATGCATAGAAATGTTTAATAACCACCAAACATGTTTAGATTTTGGGTTTTAGGGTTTCAAGTTTGGGGTTTAAGTTTTAGGGTTTAAAATTTGAACTTTAAGGTTTAGGGTACAAGGTTTGGGGTATAGGGTTTACATTTAAGGTTTAGGGTTTAAGGTTTAGATTTTTGACTATAAGGTTTACGGTTTACAATTTAGATTTTGGGTTTATGTTTTCATGTTTAAAATTTTGGGCTTTACAATTTATGGTTTATGATTTAGGCTTTAGGGTTTACAATTTGGGGTTTAAGTTTTTGGGTTTACGGTTTGGGCTCTAAGGTTTAGGGTTTGGGATTTATAATGTGGGGTTAAGTTTTAGGGTTTGGGATTCAAGGTTTAAGGTTTGGGCTTTAGATTTTGGGCTTGAGGGTTTAAGGTTTATGACTTATGATTTAAGGTTTAGGGCTTAAGGGTTTAGGGTTTGAATTTATTGTATAAAATAAAGATCAATTACCACATGGCATTTAAAATGAATTGCAAATGTATATATTCAAGTATATAATTTGTGAATATCTATTGAAAATTCCTAACACATACAATAGCATATAGTAATTATAATCACATAATATGAAAAAAAAATCCATTGTAACACCAAAAGCGGTCCACCCTAGTCTACATGCACCCACCATTTTGACCCAATTCCATCAAATCAATTAGTCAAATAACTGGACATTGTGAGAACAAATTAAACTAAAGGACAACCTAACAAATAGTTTGAAATTGACATGTGTTAGCATTTTATGCCATGCTACAATACCATGTATCAATAGCCTATTTAACAAGCTAGTGACACATGTCTACCACTATATATTTGGTCATTATAGTGGTATCATTTGACTATCTAGTTGACTATCAATTGAATCAACCAACTGTCAAATTAACAAATTTCCATCCACTTTAATAATGACACGTGGCATTCAATGAACCTAACATTTGGTGACACATGGTAGATGAAACATGGGTATTTTCAAACTACCAAGCTAATTCATAATCAAATAAACCATATGCCCATTTGATTACCAAAGCGTAAATCAAATGATGACACATGGGGCATTGAAATGACCATACATTTTATATTGTTTAACCATTAGTCAAAAAAAGTCAAAAAAACCATCCCAGTTGTATTGGACTTGTTAAAATTGACTTGTCTTAAAAAACCAAAGGATTTTTTTACGCTTGTCACTTTGGGGGTTTTTAAAACCATAAAACCCAGAATTATGATAGTGTATGGTTTCTATTGAGTTTCATCTAACAAATCACAACAATGAAAGAAATCATTCATCTTTGATGAATCTATTTTTAAGATGGTGGTTGGTGAAGCACCCCCAAATTCCTTAGAAGATTTAAATGCGAGTCCTAAAATGAAAACAACGGAAGGAGTTAAGGTACACTCCTTTGCTCGTAACACTTCGGGGGTAAGAGGGATGTGTTGGAACTTCGGGATGGGGACTAAGTTGAGTGATAAGCAAGTCAATTATTCGTATTGATTTGCACAAAGCAAATAACAAGTTAGTTAATGCATAGTTGGAACATTTTTGGTTTATTATATATATATAAATTTTCATATTGTTAATTTTGATTTATTGAAGTTTTGAACCATGTTTAGTGGATTTGTGGCTTAAATTCAATACCATCAAATATAACCTCATATATAACTTTTTGCGAATATTTTAAACACTTATATAAAGGTCTTTATTTTTTTGGTTAATTTGTTTACAAATTATGATAAGATCTAACGTTTATTTTTTGGTTTTTTATATTCTTTTCTTCTTTTGTTTAATTTGGATTTGTTTTCAGAGATCAACATGCTTTTGTATATGTATTTAAACAAACCCATCTTTGTGTGGTATTAGGGTTGTCACAACATTTGATCATTTGTCATGATGCAACATGTTTGTTTGGATGTTGATGTTGCCCTAAGTCACATTGAAATAAGGTCAACTTAAATCACGATACTATAATCAACTTAGGTCAATGCCCAAGTCAAGCTACTTGGGGGAAAGTTAAAAAAACTTTAAGGTTTTAATAAGGTGGCATTTAAAGTTTAAGGTTTCTTTCCTAGGCCCTTTCCTTTAAATAGACTTGTCACAAATACAAATTATTTTTTTCTCATGTTTATCCATGACATTCCAAAGTAAAATTTACCTTTAATAATTTTTTATTGGAACAAAAATAAGTGGGAAATAATACAAATTTGTATTCTTAATTGTCTTGTTTTTTTATCCCATTATAGTTTCAAATTCTATAAAACATGGGTAATGTATTCAAAAAAACAAAACATGTTAAGATAAGTCTATATCAAGTTTAGGGTCTAATGTTATCTAATATTTAATGTAAATTATTGTTAACATATCAATGTTTACACCACAAATAAAATAGTAAAGCATATATACAACTGAATCATAACCCTATGTAACTATTATCATATAATTATTATCATTTTATTTTATTTTATTTTGGATAATACATATTGATTGTGCCCTAATGACAATGAAGTCATTGATTTATTATATGTTTATCGATATTCTATATATTGAACAAAGAAATATAATTCATTGAGTTATATCCAAATATTACTACTAACATAAAATATTTGCATTCTACAAAATCGTGTGACATTATACAATTCAAAATTGTCAAGTGTCATGGATGCCATTGATCGAATCAAGACAGTCCAATTGGACATTGACAAGAATTGAACCAAATCCCGAAAAAAGATCTTCAAACAACACCTAAAATATTTTTAAAAGATAAATAATAATAAGGCTTACAAAATGAACAAAAATATGGTGAGCATATAATCCCAGGTTTAAGGTTTAAATCTTAAATTTTAGGGTTTAAGGTTAAGGTTTTATGGTTTAGGGTTTTGGAATTATTTTCATAGAATTTAGATGTTTTAGGGTTTCAATGTTATGATTTAAGATTGGTGTCTTAAGGTTTTACACATAAGGTTTTTGTTTTAGAGTTTTGGTTTAAGGTTTAACATTTAGGTTTTAGGTTTAGGGTGTTAAATTTTAAGGTTTATGCATTAGGTTTAAGGTTTAGGTTTTGAATTTTTCTTTTAAGGTTTAAGGTTTAGGGATTTGGTTGAAGGTTTATGATTTAGGTTTAAGGTTTAGGAATTTAGGATTCAAGATTTAAGGCCTTAAAATTTAAGGTTTATAGTTTGCAGTTTTGAAATTATTTTGGTACAATTTAGATGTTCTAGGGTTTAAGTGTTATGATTTAAGGTGTTTAGGTTTCAGGTTTTAAAGTTTAGGGTGTAAGGTTTAAAGATTTGGTTGAAGGTTTACAATTTAGGTTTAAGGTGTTATGGTTTAGGGTGTTAAAGTTTAAGGTTTACGGGGATTTGGTTAAGGGTTTATAATTTAAGGTTTAGGATTTAAGGTTTAAAGTGTTAGGGTTTGAAGTGGTGTTTAGGTTTAAGGTGTTAAGGTTTAAGGTCTAGGGCTTAAGGTTTAAGGTTTAGTTTTAAGGTGTTATGGTTTAAGGTGTTAAGGTTTAAGGTCTTAAAGTTTAAGATTTAAGGCTTAAGGTTTAGGGTTTAAGGTTTTGGGATTTGGTTAAGGGTTTATGATTTAAGTTTAGGGTTTAGGATTCAGTTTTAAGGTGTTATGGTTTAAGGTGTTAAGTTTAAAGCCTTCAAGTTTAGGGTTTAAGGATTTAGGATTTAAGATTTAAGGTTTAAAGTTTAGGGTTTATGGTTTGTGATTTTGGAATTAAGTTTAAGGTTTAGGTTTAAGGTTAGGGTGTTACATTTTAAATTTAGGGTGTTAAATTTTAGGGTTCAAGTGTTATGTTTTAGGGTTAGGGTGTTACATTTTAGGTTTAAGCTATTAAATTTTAGGTTTTAGATTTTGGAATTAGGGGTTAGGGTTTTGGTTTAGGTTTATGATTTAAATTTAAAGTGTTAAATTCTAGGTTTAAGGTTTAGGTTTAGGTTTTGAGTTTAGGGTTTAGGTTTAGGTTTATGATTTAAATTGAAGGTGTTGAACTTTAAGGTTTAGAGTTTAGGTTTAGGTTTTGAATTTAGGGTTTATGGTTTAAGCATAAAATATTTCATGCCTTTCCGTAATCCTCAAAGTCATGATTTTTTTTTTTGAAAATATGACAATGCCATGTTGAAGATTATCATAATTATTAGAGGCTACACTTTGAATAATTTCACAACTCATATCATAATCTTATAATAGATGATAGAAAAATATATTATTTCTACATTAAAAGATGTTCATTTTTTGACAAAAAGAATTATTCATTTTGTCAATGTGGAAATTAACCCTAAGTGATATTCTAGAATATAATTTATCTTAATTTACCTCAAATAATCTCAAAATGACATGAACATCCAATATGGATGAAAAACCTTTTTGGGTAGAACCAAAACACCTCCATATGTTAGATAAAAGACATAGATGAGGACATTAGAGTTTTCCTATACCCACCTCTTACCATCTCATTTCTTTTCTGTCTTCCATTCTCCTCTTGTTTTTTCCATTCTTTTTTTCCATTTCCATTCTTCTCTCACACATACATTCTTTCTTGCATTCCCTCTTAATTTCACAAAATCATTTTCCTTTTCTTTCACTTTTTTTTTAATCTTCTATTGTCATTCCTTTTCCTTTTTCCTTGATTTCACAATGATGTGGGTTATCTCGATGGGCGTGGATTCGATAAGTGCAATTTCAACAAGCTTGGACTCAGTAAGTGTGCTTGCACATCTCTTCACCAACCATTAAGAGAAAAACTGGGGTTTTCAACTACAGTTTCAATTACGTTTCAATTACATTTTGAAGTTGAAAATGTCACTTCCAATTATAAAGTGTTTTTTCAATTCAAAATGATGTTTTCAACTACCTACTAAAATAGTTGACAATGTTGAATTGAACCCACGACACAATCGAAACCTACTTACACGTATCAATTTTTCAATCAACATTGAAGTGACAAAATTTTAGTTGAAAACAATGGACCATTTTAGTCAACGGAAACATTTTTGACTTTTGGATGAAGCTCACCCCACCTTTGTCAAGATTTCAAAGTTGAACTTTCAACTATTTTGTAACTTCATGAATTGTCTTACTTATAATTATGTTTATGTAAAGAATCTAAGCAATAGTTTGTTGACACCCGTCCTTACCTAAAATTATGTGTAGGCTTAGGTTTACCTATGTAAGTCCACCATAAATAAGTAGGTAAATATCTACCTACTGGGCCTACCTATTTATATAGACCTCCCTAACCTAAAGCTATGTAAGTAGGTAGGTAGGCCTAGGTAAATAAGTAGACCATAATGTTACTTCAGTTTAGGGTAGATAAGTAGGTTTCAAATAATCCTTTTTTTCACCATGTGGCTTTTAAAGTTAAACCTTTCTTATTAGTTTGTCCGAGGTACCAACTTCACCTTTTGAAAACACTTGGTGCTCCAATTTCATTATCTAGTTTACAAACTTAGAAACTATGACAAACAATATGGGATAAAAATTCTAGTTGCACTCTAATTGATATATTTTGTTTCAAATATTTTGAAGAAAAATTTAAAACCTTCTCTAGTTTGAAACCCTATATCTTTTTCATTTTAAGTCCATTTTGAGTGATCCAAAAAACACTGGGTGCGCCAACTAATGACTTATAAAACTTCTTTGAACTCAAATGCAACAAAGTAGTGAGAAAAAAAATTAATCTCAAAACATGAAACTATGATATTTTTTTTCAAATGTTTTGAAAAAAAACTTTAAACCTCTTTAGTTTGAAACCCCATATCTTTTTCATTTTAGGTCCATTTTGAGTGATCCAAAAAGCTATGGGTGCATCAATTATCCATTTACAATAATTATTTTTATCTTCAAATGCAACAAAGCAATGAGAAAATAGTTTAATCTCAAATTCCAAAACTATGATATTTTGTTTGAAATGTTTTGAAAAAAAACTTAAAAATTCTCTAGTTTGAAACCCCATATCTTTTTCATTGTAAGTTCATTTTGAGTGATTCAAAAAGCTATGGCTGCACCAACTAGCAATTTACAATACCTCTTTGAACTTCAAATGTAGGGAAGTAATGAAAAAAAAAATTAATCTCAAAACCAAAACTATAATATTTTATTTCAAATGTTTTGAAAAACAATTTAATGGCCAACTTTCAACATATGTTGATGAATGGCAATGAACCTAGGCCTCATAATTTTGTAGATTTTCTAAAAATAGCCATGGATGTCTACAAAATAAATCTTGGACGATCTACAAAATAAGCAAAATCTGCGGCGGATTTCGTGGAAGCGTTTGCGCTCGAAATGTTTTTTGCCCTTACGCGCGAAACGTTCTCAGATGTTACGTTACGTTGCTCTTGCACAGGAAACGCTCTCAGACATTATGTTTCATTGCTCTTGCGCGCGAAACGCTCTCAGACGTTTCGCTACTCTTGCCGATGCTCTCGCCCGACCGCCCAGATCTGCTAGATCGTCAACGATGCCCAAGCCCACGCCGTTCCAGCCTGGTCACACCTTGGAGTATGCGGTCGAAGTTGTGTCGCGGGATGCCAAGGGCAGCGCAACCTGCTGGTGCCTATTTTGCGTG